>Ga0070738_10000719_pt1 | contig 84764 bp, 74 predicted proteins | sample Coa_R2_2_FD_66446 | JGI IMG/M metagenome (GOLD analysis project Ga0070738, IMG submission 66446) | Surface soil microbial communities from Centralia Pennsylvania, which are recovering from an underground coalmine fire - Coalmine... | ecosystem: Environmental > Terrestrial > Soil > Unclassified ...
AAACGGCCTAGATTGGTACTCACCGGTGTCGCCCATTCTTCGGATACCCGCGCTATCGCTGAACCAGTATTCGACTCCGCTACGCTGCTGGATGTCGAAAATAACAAATGCAATATCTAGGGGACCGCTGTTCGCAGACCCGATCGATTGAATGAGGAATGGAACGCGGAGAGTCCCATGTGGTGGGACAACAAACTCGAGAAACGCTCGCCCATGATAGGCCCTGCCATCGATCGTTACATAGGACTGACCGGCCGTGTCGACCGCGGTACGCCAGAGTGCCAGTACGGAGTCTTTATACTTCAACGGCGTTCCGTGCGCGACAGCATAGTCTGACATAAGCATATGGCCGACAAGTACGTCTTCATCAATTAAGATCGAATCTGCGTAGGTCCAGGCCGAATCGGCGATCAGAACCGCATACGCCGGAGGGCACCCCTGGTTGCCACCGTAACGGTAATGCGTTTGGAAGCCCGGGAGATGAACGGGGTATGCGCTATTATTGGTGACGACGATCGTAAGCGGAAACCACTTGCCGCCCGAATCCGGAGCAGGTGGAATAGACTCCTGGCGGATCGTAAAGAGCGTGGTATCAGAGATTTCTCTCACGGTCTGCGCCGATGCCACACTTGTGAAGGTGAGAGTAAGTAAGAGCACGAGGGACAATATGTTGGTCATTGCAGCAATACCCTGGGTTTATTGAAGCTTACAAAACAAATAACTCTTTCGACGACAGCTATAAGGCATTAATCCCTACCGTTGTTCGCTCAAATGAATATCATCGGATGAATATGCTTTTATTATAGAACGATTCCAAGCCCCAAACCTGACAACTAGACTGAAGCTGTACTTTCGTCGTATTTTTGAAGAAAATTTTCTTATGAGATTGTCTCGCTCGGTTGCTTTAGTTGTGTTAAGCATCGTGCTGCCACAGATTGCACACAGTCAGTATCATTGGCATGTCGTGCTTCCAGCCAAAGTGGATTCGACCGATTATTTTTATAACTCACTCACATCGTATGGCAACTCATTCCTTGCCATTGGCGGTCTTTGGCCCGGAGGGAATAATGCAGATACATTTTATGTGATCCGAAGTGATGATGGTGGCAAATCCTGGACTCGCTTCCTACTTCCCGACCCAACCAACGGTCAATACTATCCGATAGTCCAAGCCAAAATGCTGGATTCATTGAATGTTATTGCTATCGCCCCAACCAGGTTCTTTCGCTCCACGGATGGTGGAAGAACGTGGACGATAACAGTCGGCCCTGCTAACTGGGGGATAAATGCGGTCGCCAATACTGGCTTCGATTTTATTAATACGCAAGAAGGAGTCGTAACGTCGGATTTTCGAGAGGTCTATGCGACCTCCGACGGTGGAAGTCATTGGGACTCGACGAGTGTCCCGAATGCGGGTATGCGCTCTCATGCATATGGCGGCGGCAAATTCCGGATCATGACAAGTTCGTTCGTTATCTATACAACATACGACTACTGGAAGACCAAGACGCAGTCCTACATGAATGCGATTCCTGGACCGAAGCAGGATACTTCACTGCATTTCCACTGGTTCGACTTTTGGGGTGGCGATACCATCGTCGGGTACGGCGACCGTTGGCAGGATAGTATAAACCGTTCGACGGCGATCTTTCTTTCGACTGACCTCGGCCTTCATTGGACGGAATTACCGATCGCCGGGAAATTTCAAGGCGATCCATATTGCGCTTCACGAATAGGCGATACACTCGTAATTGGCGAGTACCCACAAACCATATTTTTGCGAAGCAATAATAATGGAGCTTCGTGGGTCGCTGATACAATTGACTCCGAGATACCGATACAGCCGGGAGTTTCATATATCACTCAGATAGCCACTAATCGAAATGGTGATGTCGTTGGCGTTCTGCAGGTCGAAGACACAGAGTTCTTCATGGGGAAGATGCAACCGATGCATATTCAGTACCTCGTGCGGCTGGAACAGGGCCACTCAGAGGTAAAGATCGTTTCAACAAAGTCAGATGATCGCTGGCTTTATCCCATTCCGGCGACCAATACACTCCATGTCAGAGAGTTGGATCCGTCATTGCAAATTTTCGACGCCTTTGGCCGCTTGTATGATTGTCCGAACCGTGAAGGTTCGATCGATATCTCGAAGCTTCCGGCAGGCGCGTACTTTATTCGCGCCCGGACACACTTCGCGAGAATATTAAAAGAATAATTTACGCTTTACCCTTCCAGGAATGCGAGAGTCTATTTTTTTCAAAGCCCCGCGACGCCGTCCTGAGTTTGCCGAAGGGGCTATGTAAATTGCATGAAGGAGAAGAGGGCCACAAATAACAAAAATGTCGAGCGAGGACGCTCGACCTACGCGCTTTCAGGTGGAGATAATTACGTCACCGAGCTCGCCTTGGACGTAATTGCGCGCCACGAGTCAGCGAGCCCAACCTCCTGTAATTGAACCTCAGGTTATTGTCAGGTTTCAAGCCTGCAATCGTTGTAGAGATGAAGATTATTTATCAAAGGCATTCGTTATCGACGTTCTCAAAGCATTGCTGCCATGACCAGGATACTGTCCCTCGTGCTCTTATGCTCTCTCGCCTTCGCGAGTGCCGCATCGTCGCAGACGGTAAGACTCACTACGGATACGACACTCTTTACTATTCGTCAGGAATCCATTCCCCCGGTGCCGGATTCCGGCGGCAGGTGGATGCCTGTCACGATAGTGGTCAGCAACAATAGTGCATATCCAGTCCATATTCCCGGTTTCGAAACACATTTACAGATCCGTAACTGTGGGCCAATAGCAGCGAGGATCGCGGATTCAGCATTCCTGTTCGCCGACTCCATTTTTATCGTGGAGGAAATTGATGTAAATCATAACCATCGCGGGATAATCACCGCATCGCACGCCACTCCGTGGAAGTATAAGGATTCAGTAATGGCCCTCTGGGATACCTCGGCGAGAGTGGATTCGGCAGACAATCCCTACGTATCGATCGACGGAAATATTTACTGTGGGGACGCCGAGCTTGAGTTTGTTGTACCGCCGCACGGGACGCTACGCGTGCCATACCTCGTTCAGGCTATACTGGATCCGGGCGTTCAGAGCATTGTGGAGGATCACGCGGACACTGTAGATCTGGAACGTGCTATCTTTAGCGGTAATCTCCAGTATTGGTTCAGCGATAGCACCACCTCGAATGGGTTCGTACGTCGAATGGGAGATACTGGAGTTTTTCAGGGCCCTATCCCTTACCCTGCATGGCCTTATCCGCGTTGGATTAACATTTGGGCGCCGGCAGTGTGCTCGGGACCGTACATCATGTTCGATACTACAACCCTGAGTAACAAGCGTAATCCCGCTGTACTTGGCAAGTCTGGTTCGACATGGACTCGGCAGGTCGTCAAGGATCCTCGTCTGAATTTACCCTATAATGAAATTCTTCAAACCACAAGGGTAGCATTCGAGGTCACCGGAGAGTATTCCGATAGGTTCATTCTGCCGACCGATTCAATTCTACTGCGAAGTTGTCCGTTCAGTTATTATAGCACGCAATTATCACTTTCTTTTACGGGCGCCCCGAAAACCGTCGTCCACGATACGCTTATTTCCACCAGCACCGACTGCTGGGGTACGGTGGTCACTCGGACACCAATTGAAGCATATACGCTGATACAGAATCTCTATCAAGTACATCAACTCACCATAAATACAACGCCATTCCTTGGGCGCGCGTACGATACAGTTGTACTTTCGAACTTGTCCGATGTCCCGATCGAACTCAAGAAGCTCCAAATGAAGCAGGGTGACACCGAGGCCTTTCAACTGGTATCAGTCCCTACCGTAGTACCCGCACACGATAGCAGCTATATCATCTTTCTGTTAACAGACAACAATTTCGCGAAGGACACTACTCTGGAGGAGGGGCGCATCATTTGGATTAGTGGAAGTGTCGTTCCTTATCAGCAGAACATGTCGTTCAGTGATAGTGTGTTCTCTTTGGAAGTGATGGGAAATATCGATGTTTGGTGTCCGGTAGACGCCATCTATCGAAAGGTACAGCACCCAAAGATAAAGCATGGTATTCATCCGACAGGTATAATCTTCCCTTCTGATGTCAAGAGTGCTTTTACTGGACCGAAGAGCTTTATAGTATATTTTGGGAATTTCGATTCCACAAGCGAGTATTTCTACGTTCCCTACTTCGATGATTCACACCTTCAGATCGCGATTTTGAACGACGGCTTTGGTTCATACTCATTGCCAGGCCTCATTCCGCCGACCCCAAGCTCGCCTTCATCACAAATCCAAGCGAAGATCACTTTTACCGGTGACGATTACCATAATTACCTGACCCAATTGCACTGGCCTCGTGCGAATGATACCGTAACGATCGACGTGATGGTCGTCGGAACCCATGCGCCACCGTTCTCTAGCGTTCATGCACCGAAGAGCTCAAGCAGTTTTTCGATCTGGCCGAATCCAGCCTTATCAGTGCTTCACATCGTTCCTGATGATGAGACTGCAGGCTTCGCGATCTACGACATTTATGGCAGAGAAGCTTATTCCGGTGAAGCGTCCTCGAACGCCGAGTTTGATATCTCGAAACTCGCTGCAGGCTTTTACACTGTTGTACTTAATTCGCGAACCGATCACGCAGTAACACAGAAGCTCTCGATCGTTCGGTAAGGCGGCTCTTTGGAGTCGAATAGTAGTAACTGCAGGTTAAGGCACGCTTGCCTTACGCCACCGTTCAAATCTTTTCGGGCATTGGTCGCCAACCCAATACGCACTGGTTCTCACTCATCATTTTCTCACTCACTCTATATTGTTGATAATTATTTGTGAAACTTTTTGTCTTTTATGTGTTATAATATAGTGTTATTATAGGCACCATTGTTTTATAGACAAAAAGAAGCTTCTTAAGGTCGCTTCGAACTTCGCTCAGGATGACATCCGGGGCTCGGAATCCGGACTCGGCCCTCTCCGCAAAACGGAGCGACACACCTCCTAAAGAAGGAGGGGGGAGCTGCCGGAGGCGGCTCAGGGGTGGTCCGTGGTGCCGAGATAAAAATTAAGAGTAGATCGGGTCCTCACATTCAACAACTCTCAAGAATTATAAACTCTCAGGAAAGGAATACACTATGATGCATAACGAAGCGCCGGTACTGATCGGCAGACCGCAGTATCCTTTAAAGGTATCGGAGATATTCAAAGTAGCGGAATCGGAGGCGGAACATCCGCCGGAATTACTCATTACGTATGTGAATGGGATGCAGTCGCACCGTGCGTATGCTGGCGAGATAACGCTCGCTATGTGCCGCGAGCTAAAGCGATCGGTGGAGATATCGTGTGCGGTCGCGCTCCGGCTTGCGATGAAATTTCCGGAGCGTAACGTACTGCTCTTCAATACTTATGCTGGTGCGGACCTGCTGACTTCGGGGTTCGTCCAGGCGCTGCATACGCTCGACCTGAAGATTCCATACACGCTGCAACGCTATTTACCGAAAGCGAAGGCAGACGATTTCGACGACACGGTCGATCTCCCCTCTCCCGAGAACCTGCGCGTGCTCGATGTACCGACCTCCACGCTCACCCCGGATTCGCTGCGCGAGGAGATCACGAAGAACGGCGCGAACATCGTCATCCTCAACTCGTTCGAATTCTCGGCCTTCACCGACCGCCGCCGAAAAGAACTGGTCGAAACACTCCTCGATGCGCGGCACCGTCTTGGACTTACGGTCTTCGTCTTCTCGCACGAACTCCGCTCGGTCGTTCCCTACACAACAGGCCGCGGCGCACTCGGCTTGCTCAGCGCATTCTCGAAATCGGTGTGGCTGCTCGTCGAAGACTGGGAGCGCCGCGCGTGGGTCCACCGCCTCATGGACCGAATGGAGTTGAAAGAATTAGGAATTACGAATTAAGAATTACGAGAAACATGTCATTCCCGCGAAAGCAGGAAACCAGCACCCGATCTTTGGCAAGCACTAAATGGGTAGCAGACCCCGAACTCTAGATCCCCGCCTCCGCGGGGATGACAAACGTGATGCTCAATCAGAGAAGTATGAGTAAAAAATTCACAATTGCTTATTGCGACCTGTATTCGATAGCAATTATGAATATGAAAAGAACAACCACAAAGTCCAGTTCAGACTTTACTCTTCCAGTCGAAGGTCTCGAGGAAGTGGGTATCGAAATCGCCGGCGCGGAAACGCTCGTTACGCATGAGCGCTCGGTGAAATGGGATCGTAGTCTTAATGCCTTCAACGATCATCTCGTCCAGGCAGGATTGCATCCGGTCAATCGCCTCTTCCCTATCATTGCCGAAGGTGATGAGCTTACCAACGAGCGAGTCGTAGTATGGTGGGATCTGGTAACCGGCGTAAACGTGAGAATCGAGTCGCACACCGTAACCACCCGGAGCATGGAAGCTGGTAATGGTACCGGGCGACGGACGAAAATCTTTTTCGGGATCTTCCGCATTGATGCGGCACTCAATAGCATGGCCCTCGGGCTTGCGAGGACGCTTGGAGATGCGGCCACCGGAGGCCACATGGAGCTGCTGGCGAATGAGATCGAGACCAATAACCTGCTCGGTCACCGGATGCTCGACCTGAATACGCGTATTCATCTCCATGAAGTAAAAATTGTTGTCCTTATCGAGAAGGAATTCGATCGTACCAGCGCCAATATAGCCGACGCTCGCGGAGCCTTTCACCGCTGCCGCACCCATAGCATTACGCACCTCTTCCGAAACGACAGGCGAGGGAGACTCCTCTACCAGTTTCTGGTGACGACGCTGAATGGAGCACTCACGCTCGTTATAGTGAACGACGGTACCATGGGTATCGCCGAAGACCTGAATCTCAACGTGGCGTGGCTTATCGATATACTTCTCGATGTAGACGTCACCATTGTTGAAAGCCGCCGCTGCCTCGGTTTGCGCCATCACCACTTGCTGCGGGAGATCGTCCATATCGTGAACGATACGCATACCACGGCCTCCACCGCCAGCCACGGCTTTGATGATGATCGGAAGCCCAATCGATTCGGCAACCTGACGCGCCTCATCAACATCCTTTATAACGCCATCGGAGCCGCGGACAACGGGCACACCTGCTTTACGCATCGTGTCCTTAGCGCGGGCCTTATCCCCCATGGCCTCGATCATATCCGGTTTGGGGCCGATGAAGACGAAACCGGAAGCGTCGCAGATATCAGAGAACTCGGCATTCTCCGCCAGGAAGCCATATCCCGGATGGATCGCCTCTGCATTCGTAAGATGCGCCGCACTTATGATGCGAGGAATATTAAGGTAACTCTCTCTACCGGCAGCGGGGCCGATACAGACCGCTTCATCGGCAAAACGAACGTGAAGCGAATGGCGGTCAGCTTCGGAATAAACGGCGACGGTCTTCACGCCCATTTCGCGACACGTACGAATAATACGAAGGGCGATCTCGCCGCGATTGGCTATGAGGATTTTATTGAACATTCTTCTTTTTGCTTATGCCGTCATTGCGAGAAGAACGAATCGACCAACGGGAGATTCGTTCGACGAAGCAATCCTTCGGATTCAGCCAGTAATCGTTTCGAACAAATCACTCCACCGAGGATTGAGTGTCGCAATGAGGTCTTCTTTCTTTTTTCGCGACCCAGCTTTGATCTGCTTCTCACGTGCAATCGCCAGATCGACATTCTCAAAGAACTCGTAATAAACCAACTTATCGACGGAGTATCGCTTCGTAAAACCTGGCATAATCTTCAATTTATGCTCAGCGACTGCCTTCGCAAATCGTTTGTCACACCCGTGTAAAGAACCCCATTGTTCTTATTACTAAGGATGTAAACAGCAAAGGTCTTAAACTCCATCTGCCCGCCTCCCTTCGAAGGATTGCTTCGGAAAACTTGCTACGCTACGCTTCGCAATTCTTCCTCGCAATGACGGCTGTATTGATACTCTATTCTATTTCCAGTACAACCAGTGGCTGGCCGTATTCGACCGGCTGGCCATTCTCGACGAGGATCTTAACGACCTTACCGGCGGCATCACTTTCGATCTCGTTCATCAGCTTCATCGCTTCGATGATGCAAAGCGTTGTGCCGGAATCGACATGCTGTCCCACTTGAATATAAGGATCAGCATCCGGCGCTGGCGCACGATAGAACGTACCAACGATAGGCGACTTCACTTCATGGATCTTTGCAGAAGACCCGGCGGCTTCCGCTGCTGGAGCCGAACTCGGAGCACTAGGAGCCGGAGCAGCCTGGGGCGGCATTGCATAACCCGGCATTGCTGCCGGCATGGTGAATACGGTCTGCTCCTTTGTACGCGCCAATGTCACGCGCGAACCCTCTTCGTCGATCTCGAGCTCGGTGAGTGTGCTATCTTCGAAGAGCTTTATAAGCTGTTGCAGGTATGATAAGTCCATTGCAGCAATTAATAGTTGAGAAAGAACAATTAATAGATAAAAGAGCGATGAATCAGGCGGCTTACATTCCAGTAACGAGCGCCTTACCCTTGCCTATTAATTACCCCTTGACGCGTTCGAGGTACTCACCCGAGCGAGTATCGACGCGTACTTTGTCACCCTCATTCAGAAAGAGCGGTACTTGCACTACGGCTCCAGTCTCGAGCGTAGCCGGCTTAGTACCACCGGTGGCGGTGTCACCGCGCATACCGGGATCGGTTGACGAAATTGCAAGAATTGCAAAGTTCGGGGGCTCGATCGCTACGATCGATCCATCCTCTGCGAAAAGAATATCGCAACTATCCGACTCTTTCAAAAACTTGGCGCCTGTGCCAACGAGCCGTTCGGCAACATTGATCTGTTCGTACGTCTCGTTATCCATAAATACGAAGTCGGAGCCATCGCGGTATAGAAACTGCATCGGCTTCTTCTCCATACGTACCATATCGACTTCCTCGCCCGAGCGGAAACGGACTTCTTTGAGGTTGCCCGTCTTCATATTCCGCATCTTGGCCTGCACGAATGCGCGAAGGTTGCCTGGAGTACGGTGCGTGTATTCCTCGATCTGGTACAGCTCGCCGTCCATTCGTAGGACGCCGCCTACCCGAAAATCATTTGTCGTCGCCATGAAATCTCTAAAAACCGCTAATTTTGATGATGTTAGCCCTAAAATTCGTATGAAGCGGTGGAAAACAGGCCATTCGGCAGGACGTTCCCTTTCCGACATCCAGCCTCGGGCGAATCGCGGCAAATTTACGGAGAATAGCGAGGGGCAAAATGGAATGAAGAAGTAGCACAGGCTTTTCAGCCTGTCGGCCGACTTTCTATATGGTCATAGAAGCACACACGGACTAAAGTCCGTAATGACAGACTAAAGTCTGTCCTACCTTCTTACCACCACGATCTTCCCCACCTTCAGCGCACCATCGACATGTAATGTATAAAGGTACTCCCCGCTTTCGACGAGTTTGCCATTGTCGTCGCGGCCATCCCACACGGCATTCCATGCACCGCGATATAGGACGGGCGGGATGTTCTTTGTGGAGCGGACCTCTTGCGTATTGATATCCAATATATTCATTACGACGGAAGCCGGAGGATTCGTCTGCGCCGAGGCAAACAGATACGCTGACTCAGTGCCTGAAGAGACAAAAGGGTTAGGATAAACCTGAATGCTCGGTGAACAAAGTTCAGTATCGAGATAAGCCATTGGATCATCGACCGTGATCGTCGGCGATGAGCCGAGCGAGGTAAATACGATCGAGCCACTGCTTTGGAGGTCGCGAGTCGTATCGCGCGTGACCACTTCGATACAACGCTCATCCCCTGACGATGCGGAAAAGAATTGTAATGAGGTTGCGAACGTAACGAAAGTATTCGGTGAGTTCAAACCAACGTTTACCACATCGATCGAAGAACTAGGGAGAAGCTGTGCGTCGGGAATATCCGGAGCGCCTGACGGATTACCAAGCTGCATTAACTCGACGCCGAACCGCTCGTACTCTTTTATGAACGAACTTCCCTCCTGCTGTAACACTCTGTCAATGCAGACGATCGGATCGGTCGAACTATCGCGGTAGTAGGTCCATATTTTTTTTACAATGTCACGTCCGTATCGATTACTGAGAGAGGCAAAGAATATATATTGTCCGTAACCGCTACTCGGACTTAGATCAAATCGTGTATCGAGCGTGCTTAGATAGCTTTTAACATAATTAAGATAATCTTTTACGTTCGGAGTGGAGAGCCATTCCATCCATACACTGGACATTTCCTGAAAGAAGACATAGTCTGGTCCAAATGTTGGTGGCTTACCGTACTTCGAAAACTGGATCTGGTGAAAGAACTCGTGGAAGATGGTAATTCTCAGCGCATCGAACCAATGGGTTGGGTAGGCATATCCAAAGGAATCATCTACAACAGAATAGCTGCGGGTTCGCACATTTCCGCTGGGGCTGGAGGGTAAGATATCGTTGGTATTCCAAAACGTAAACCCGTATGGGCGGCCGTCCTGCACATCAAGATGCAGTGGAGAAAGATAAATATGGTAATGATTATCCCATCGTGTGGCTGGCGGATCGTAACCGAGAATATTGACCTCAAAATCATAGGCGCTATCGGCCTCTTCCGCAGCCCGTTCGACGAATTCCGGCGGCGCCACGCTGTCAGGATTGGATGCCGTCGCGTCATAGTGGATGACAAAGCGTCCTGACGGTGAAACGAGGGAATTTCGAAACGTAGTATCGAAAAAAAAGAGCGGCTGCCTGGCTTTCGGAGAAACTATAAGATTTCTTGTGAGGCACTTTACCGGTCCTTCTTGTGCCAAAGCACTACCCGATATGAGAGCACTCATTCCAATAAGTAATGCGAGAATGCGTCTATACATGTGGGCGGGATGGTACTTCTAATGTACTATGATGGCATTAATTCGGCCTTGGAAGCGAGTTTGGGTTTCGTCACTCGCGATACTTTGTTCCCCTTGTTATGAAATCACATTAATTACTGGTGACAAGCTGTAATTCCTGCGAGGCTCGGGTGTTACTTTAATAGAGTGTTACTTTTATAGAGGATAGTCGTAAGTTCATTTCAAAATCTGTTTACATTAACACAGCCGATGGCATACCGGTTGATTTTCAGAAAGATATAGCGGTTTTAGGGTTTTTAAGGTTTCAAGTCGTAATTTAGAGGCAGAGCCGAGGAGGCAAACGCCAGCCCTGCAAGGAGTGTAGAAAATATTATGGAAGGCAATTTTTCAAACCGAGTTCAAGACGTCATCCGCCTCTCGAGGGAGGAAGCGATACGGCTGGGCCATGATTACATCGGAACGGAGCACCTGCTCCTGGGTATCATTCGCGAAGGCGAGGGCATCGCTGTCAAGATTCTTCGGAATCTCGGCGCCGACCTTTACAAGATCAAAAAAGCGATCGAAGATACGGTCCGTTCGTCGGGCACCACGCTCACGATCGGCAATATCCCGCTGACGAAACAAGCCGAGAAGGTACTTAAAATTACCTATCTCGAGGCAAAGCTCTACAAGAGCGATGTCATTGGGACGGAGCATCTGCTCCTATCGCTTCTTCGCGATGAGGATAACATCGCCGCGCAGATACTCAATCAGTTCAACGTGACATATGACGCCGTGCGTGCTGAGCTCGACAATATCATTTCGGGCCGTCCGACTTCGCCGCCAAAACAGGCAGCACCGGAAAAGAAGCCGGAACGCACGAAGACCCCTGTACTCGATAATTTTGGACGCGATCTTACTAAACTCGCTGCCGAAGATAAGCTCGATCCTATTGTAGGTCGGGAAAAAGAGATCGAGCGGGTGTCGCAGGTATTGTCTCGTCGCAAAAAGAATAATCCAGTTTTGATCGGCGAGCCGGGTGTTGGTAAAACGGCCATTGCGGAAGGGCTTGCTTTGCGTATCGTGCAGAAGAAAGTACCTCGTATTCTCTACGAGAAGCGCGTCGTTACACTCGATCTTGCAGCCCTCGTTGCAGGAACGAAGTATCGTGGCCAATTCGAGGAGCGCATGAAAGCTGTGATGAACGAGCTCGAAAAAGCGAAGGACGTCATTCTCTTCATCGACGAGCTTCATACGATCGTAGGCGCCGGTGGAGCTTCCGGATCGCTCGATGCATCGAACATGTTCAAGCCGGCCTTGGCTCGTGGAGACATCCAGTGCATTGGCGCTACCACGCTCGATGAGTACCGTCAATATATTGAAAAAGATGGCGCTCTCGATCGTCGCTTCCAGAAGATCATCGTCGATCCGCCGACCGTGGAGCAGACGATCCAGATCTTGAATAATATCAAGTCGAAGTACGAGCAGCACCACAGCGTTCGTTATGGTGAGAAGTCGATCGAGCAGGCAGTGAAGCTTTCCGATCGATATATCACTGATCGCTTCCTGCCAGATAAGGCTATCGACGTGCTCGATGAAGCTGGTTCGCGCGTACATTTAGCGAATGTCCATGCTCCGAAGAACATTGAAGAGCTCGAGAAAAAGATCGAAGAAGTTAAGAACGAGAAGAACCTCGTTGTAAAGACCCAGAACTTTGAAGAGGCCGCTCGCCTGCGCGATCTCGAGAAGAAGTATCAGCAGGATCTCGAGAATGCACTCGCAGAGTGGGAAGCGGAAAGCGGTGCACAGGTCTATGACGTCTCGGAAGACGATATCGCGGATGTCGTCGCCATGATGACCGGTATCCCGGTGAACAAGGTAGCGGAAAGCGAATCGGTCAAGCTCCTCAATATGCAGGAATCCTTACGCGGTTCAGTGGTCGGTCAGGACGAAGCGATCGAAAAGCTTTCGAAAGCTATTCGTCGTGCACGTGCCGGACTTAAGGACCCGAACCGCCCGATCGGCAGCTTCGTATTCCTTGGCCCAACAGGCGTAGGAAAAACAGAGCTTGCAAAGGCACTCTCCCGCTATCTCTTCGATACCGAAGATTCGTTGGTTCGAATCGACATGTCGGAATACATGGAGAAATTCTCTGTGAGCCGCCTGGTCGGTGCACCTCCGGGATATGTCGGCTATGAAGAAGGTGGTCAGCTAACCGAGAAAGTACGTCGCAAACCGTATTCAGTAGTATTGCTGGACGAGATCGAGAAAGCGCACCCGGATGTATTTAACATCCTGTTGCAAGTACTCGATGATGGTCAGCTTACGGATTCGCTCGGTCGTCGAGTCGACTTTAAGAATACGATCATTATCATGACGTCGAATGTCGGCACGAAGGATATTAAAAAGCAGACGAGAATTGGCTTTGGTGAGTCTGCTGGCAATGCCGATGAACATTCGAGGATGAAGGAGCAAGTTGATGAGTCGATGAAGCGGCTTTTCAATCCGGAATTCCTCAATCGTATCGACGACACGATCGTATTCCGTCACCTCGAGAAGGATGACATCAAGCAGATCATCAAGATCTCGCTCAAGAAACTCCTCAAACGAGTGCACGAAATGGGCGTCGATGTTCAACTAACGGAAAAGGCGCTCGACTTCCTTGCTGATAAAGGTTACGACAAGATGTATGGTGCACGTCCGCTTAAGCGTGCGATGCAGAAGTACGTCGAGGATCCGATCGCTGAGGAAATACTGAAAGGTACGGTAAAAGACGGTACCATTGTGAAAGTAGATGTCGCTGCCAATGACACGGAGCTTCTCTTTACGGTAGAGGCAAAGGCTGGCGAGCAGCCCGTTTCAAAGCCGACAGCATCGATCGATGATGTGATGAAGGAAGCAGGCATTTCTGCTCCAGAGGAACAGCATCACGACGCAGATGGCAGTAATAACGGCGAAGCGACGGAAGTATAAATAATCTGTAACGAAATCGAAAACAGGCCGGGGTTATCTCCCCGGCCTGTTTGTTTATAACCCTCTATACAGTCTTACTTACAGCAGCATACGAAGCTATCTTAAATAGGGTACGCTATGCACATTATCGACTGAGCACAAATTGCTTCATTACTGCGAATGAATATCCGTTTGACCTCAGACCAGTTATCTTAGCTTCGTAAGTACCGTTGCCAAGATGACTAAAGCCTGTTGAAAGCAAATCCCATACGATCTTATTACTGCCATGCAATGTGAAGACCTTCGATCCTTTCACGTCAAATATTTCCACGTCGGACTGTATCGCATCCATGTTAAACTCAATGCGATCTGAGGCGGGATTTGGAACGATCGATATCCAGTCGCTCGCTGCTGCCGGTGCTGATAAGACGCTTGAATTTGCAGGCGACATTCCGATTAGTCCACGCCCACTATTCAAACCGTACGTTGTATCGCCGAATGAGACCAACGAAGCAAAGTTATAGCTTGCGTCGGCTGCTTTCGTCCAATGTTGACCGAGATCAGCGGTCCAATACGTTCCATATGGGGTATAATAATAGTTTTGATCGATACTGCCGTAGATCACCCATAAGCGGTTAGAGGAATCGACACTCTCCGGAAAACCGGAGGGATTTGTAAGGCCGGCCGGTGGTGGAATGAGCGTCCAGGATGTGCCATTATAATACCCCATCGAAATATTCGAATTACCACCGACGAGTTTCCCATCTTTCGTTGCTGTGATGGCGTAAGGAACGCCGCCAAGTGCACTTGTAGAAACTTCGGTCCACGGACCACCTCCCATGGGCTGTTTTAGCATTCGACCATTTTGCCCGTTGTTGACCGCCAGATAGATATATCCATGATGATCGCTTACGAATATACTTGGAGAATCGCCACTTTGCGACTGATAACCTGCAGAATCGCCTTTCCACTGCCCTCCCGGTGTTTTGGAAAAGAGCCGCATGTGTGGGTACTCCGAGGAAGCCAGGTGTTCCACGCCTGCTTCATCGACAAATTCCATCCCGCTTGGAAGTAGAGAAAGACCGGTAGTATCCGGTAACCAAGTCGAGCCACGGTCCGTCGAAGTATAAATATCAAATGGAAGCGTTTGATAACCAATTCTTCTCGCGGCGCCAAAGGCATATATTTTACCTGAATTATCAACGGCGTATTTGATCTGGCTCAGATAGGAGTTGGACGGGAATCGCTTTTGCCATGCGGTATCACCCGCATCTTTCGTGAAAAGGCCAAGATCGGTCGTTGCAAGTTCGCGTCCGTTCGAAAATTTATAAAACGCATATATGTTAGCAGCAGACGTCCCCCGAGTCAGCAATTGCCACGATGTGCCGTTGTCGTAGGAGCTAAACGTACCAAAACTTGTAGCGACATGAATTCCTGAATCGACTGAGATGGCTTTTAAATAAGAGACGGAAGGAGCCGCAGATACTCCAGCGAGCGCCGCATCAATAGCTACCCACGGCGAAGTGCCTGACTGCTTCCACACGTGATCACCATATTGATAGCTGCTCGAAACAGCATAGTAATTATCTCCACCATCATCACAGATGCTCTTAACTTGTGTGTATCCCATCCCTGCCGTATCGAGATTCCAGGTTACTCCTGCATTGCTGCTCATCCATAATGACCCGTAACTCGCGGCAAATAACTTATTCTTCGATGAACGGAAAAAGTACGTAATGGACTTTGGGCTACCTGGTAATAGCTGCCACTGGGCACCGGTTAGCGCCTGTTTAAAGATGCCGGCACTTGTCGCTGCATATACGTTCTGCTGCGTATCCACTTCGATAACTGCTACCCTGTTGCCATTCAACCCGGAAGTATCGACGCGCCATGTCGTATCGTTGTGCGTAGCCCAAACCTCGCCCATCGTCGTTACGACGTAGGTATCATCTCCTGCCGGATATGCAATATCGCCTTGCCAATTTGGCGATCCAGTACCAAGGTCCTTATTGCTCGTAAGCGAGCAGTCTCGTTCGCCCGTTTTGGAATCGTAAGTGGCAGTAAAGCCCATAATATGCATGTGCTTATCGGACGTCAACACATAATATAGCTGGGGACCGAAGAATGTCATTTTTGCCCATACTCCCTGCACTTCAATTCCGGAGCCTGGAGTCCAGAGACTGCTGGCATAAGCCTGCCCATTTCTAGGATGAACCGTTCGATAGATGCCATTTACAGTTACAATGCAATCACTGCCGCCGAAATAATCGGCTGGACTTGGAAATGGGCCCGAAGGGGGAATAGGCACAGTAAAGGAATTGACCGAGGGCTGACCTTGCGGCCCATCAAAACCCCACTGCGCATTCGTCGTGCGTACCATGAGCACAAAAAGTGATGCGACTACTATAACTCTAAATTGCCGGGGAAAAGACGATGAAGACATAGCTATAGGGAAATATGATGATTAGGACACAGCTGATAATTGTAAGGGACCAAAAATAACACGCTTTTATGATAATGCTTTAAAATCAAATAGGCCAGCTTAGCCCAGTGATAACGGCAAAGCGACGGAGGCGTAAATTGCTTAAAGCAGATAAAAAGACTGGGGAGATCCCAGCCTTTTTAATATAAATTCAACTTCTACATATCAAATCCATCCAGCTCGATCGTTGTCGTCTTAGCCGAAGCATCATAAGTGATCTTGTAGGTAGCTGGGAATAAAGGCATCGGCATCCCGCTCATTCCGGACATCATCGTTGGCCGCTTTACAGCACCAGAAATATTCTTTTGTCCATCCAGAGAGGCTTTGTCGCACATGAGCTCCATGAAATCCATAGAACCCATGGTAAAGCCATAGACGAAGGTACTGGTAAACGGATGGCCCGGCTGATATTCCGGTCCGCTCATATCGATCCAATGCACCCCCATCATCATTTCTGACATGCTATCCGTAGCATAGCCTGGTGGCATCGTCATCATCATCGGCGGCATCGTATCCTTTCCATCCATGATACCCATGCGTTGCGCCATATTATATAAGAAAAAATGTGGATCGATATGCGGATGATTGTAAGGCCAGGCGTCGTGTGTTGCATAATCGAGAGCAATGCTCTTGAATTGTGTCGATACCCCAGACGGCATAGCAAGCTCGTACATGGAGTCGCTATTGCCAAGGCTCGTGAGCGCTGAATTTGTAAGAGTTACACCGACCGAGCTAATATTTCCTGAGCCATTCATTGTTATCCAGGTTGTAGCCGTGCCAGCGCCAACTACAGTTGGCGCGCTGGTGTACGTCTGTGATTGCGGGCCCGTCGAGCTTTTACAACCAAAGCTTGCGATAACTAAAATCAAATAGACTAAATAAACAGGTTTTTTCATGGCTCTTACCGATTTGTATTCGAACTTACATCACTTCCGTAAGTAATTTTACTGTACAACAAGTTTTATCCACTCGTTAGAAGTAATCGTCTGAACGTGGACGACATACACTCCTTGCGACAATCCATTGCGGCATAGCAAACTAAACGACACCGTATTTACCGCTGGCGTTAAGAATCTGGAAGATCTGCAGTTGCCCAAGAGATCAAAGATCTCGACTTGTTGAATGATATTGGAGGAGCAAATACTTTCTTTATCTAAATCAGCTACAGAAACAGGATTCGGAAAGATCTGCACTCTCGGTTGATTCCCCTGCTCTTTTGTAACGGCGCCTGTTGCTTCCGGATAAAGTGTTATACAAATTTCCTGAGACGCTGACGTTGAATCCCCAACACGAGAGACAGAATAGCAAACGGATGCCGTGTCATTTTGAGATGGCTCGTATGGATCGATCAAAATAGAAACAGGAAGAACAGAGTGAGGAGCAATACTTAAATTTTTACCCGAACCAAAAAGTCTGGTCGAATCCCCCAGCTTCTCCATGCTAAGGAACTGACCGCTCCTATTCTTTGCATCAAATGTAACCGAAAATGTGAAGAAAACCGAGTCGCTATTAGGATTCGTGATCGCGCCGGAGAGGCTGTCCATCTTCACCCAGGACCACGTAAGCGGGCCTGTAGTATCGAGTGTAAACAATAGTGGCTGCGGACCCGCAGAAGTATCGAAGGTCGTTGGCACTCCATTCGAATCTACAATGAGACACCATAGATTTGAGTTTGCACCCGAATCCACACTACCAACGAGAATAAAATCGCTTCCCCGCTGGATCACGTCATATGCGTTAGTATTTATACCCGCCTGATACTTCTTCTGCCAACGAACATTCCCTTTAGAATCCGTGCGGATAAGATACGCCTGGGCTGGATCGGTGGCATTTGCAGAGTAATATCCAACTACCGCAAATCCGCCATCACTACACTCGATACCATTCCATCCCCAGGATGAACCATCACCATATAGCTTATCTACTATCTTGTTACCGACAGAGTCGATCACAAGCAGTCGTACTGCGCTCGTTGCAGGTGTTTGTTCGCCGCCAAAGATTGCAAAACCGCCTTCATGTGTGGTGATCGCCCCGTATGGAGAATCACCTGTAGAGCTACTATATGCGAGCAGCTTTTTCCACATCACACGTCCATTGGAATCCACTCGTACCGCCCAGGTATTTTCGTTGCCACCCACTTCTGTGTGTCCGGCCAACATACAGCCGCCATCCGAGGTTAAGCTGCCACAGTGAGCATGTTCGTATGCATTAGAATCCAACTCGTAAGTATGCTCCCACAGCTTATTCATACCGGTGTCAAGTCGTTGCAGGATCATTTCTCCGGTTGGGTCGCCTTCCGACTCTGTATGTCCGCCCCAGAAGTATCCGCCCTGCGGACGCTCAGCACACCAATGTGCGTGATCGGATCGAGCATAATCAACGTCGTATTGCTTCACGATTCGACCAACCGAATCGATCTTAACGATCCATGCGGATTCATTGCCGGAAAATTGAACGCCCGTATATCCGGCGAGCAGGGCTCCTCCCTCCTTTGTTGGCTGGATCGACCAGAGAAAACTTTTATCGAAGCGCGTGTAAAGAGAATCCCATTTTATTACGCCATGCTTTGAGACTTTAACCACCCAAAAGACCGTATTGCCAAGCGTGTCATCACCGTGTCCTCCTATGAGGAAGCCACCGTCAGCAGTTGGTATTGCGCGGTACCCCTCGCTCGATGCTCCTCGGCTATAAATGAAACTTGACTGGGCCTTTAAATTGCCAGACGCAATGATGATAAGAATAACGATCGCAAGAAAACGGGACAGGTACTTCATTGGACAAGAAGTTAGTTTAACGACAGGTTTGAAACAGGCCGTTTCATGATGCCGTGCCCTCCCATTTTCTTCCGCACTTAGAAGGCAAATTCGTCGTTCTATGCGGCAATATGGCTTGGTTTACACGATCGAAGCAGAATATCGAGGCGAAACCCGTCGCTGGAGCGGAGGCTTCTTCGCGCCTGCCGGATGGCGTTTGGGCTAAGTGCTCGGAATGCAAAGAGATGCTCTACAAAAAGGTCATTGAAGAGAATCTCTTTACGTGCCCTAATTGCAATAAGCATTTCCGAATCGGCAGCCGAGAATATTTTTCAATATTGCTTGACAACGGCCTCGAAGAAGAGATCGCATCGGAACTCCGTCCGGCCGATCCATTATCGTTTGTTGATTCGAAGCCGTACAAGGCGCGTATCGCAGAAGCGGAGCGGAAAACTCATTTGAAAGAAGCTCTTCGCGTAGGACTCGGTCATATCGAGAGCCGGCCAGTCGCAATGGGTGTCATGGATTTTGCCTATGTTGGTGGCTCCATGGGCGCAGTGATCGGAGAAAAATTTTCCCGCGCGATCGATAGGGCGATCGCAGACCGTCGACCATATATTATGGTCTCGAGTTCTGGCGGAGCGCGTATGCAGGAGGCAGCAATATCCCTTATGCAGATGGCAAAGACCAGCGCAAAGTTGGCGCAATTTGCCGAAGCGCGACTTCCCTATATCTCCGTTCTCACCGATCCTACGACCGGTGGTGTTACTGCCAGCTTTGCGATGCTCGGTGATGTGAATATCGCGGAGCCAAAAGCACTTATTGCTTTTGCCGGACCACGTGTTGTTGAGCAAACAATTCGCAAAAAACTTCCACCAGGATTCCAGCGCTCCGAGTTTTTGCTCGAGCATGGATTCGTCGATATTATCTCGCACCGTAAAGAATTGAAGCGCACCATTGCGAACGTCCTTTCGCATATGGCCACTGACTGAAGTACCTGTATGCAGCAAAATGAAGCTCGTAGAATCCGAATTATCGGATTCCCTATGGACCTTGGCGTAGAACGGAAGATATCACCAGATACGGGCACAGACGTTAACCTTAAACGACGTGGTGTCGATATGGGCCCATCCGCACTTCGCATGGCCGGACTTTCGGAGCAGCTTCGGCATCTGGGGCACACCGTTATCGATATGGAGGTCGGTGCTGCAAATGGTGATAGCGGAAAAAGGCCTGCCCAGATTATTGATATTCCCATCGAGACGGCCGAAACATTAGCAGCTCAAGGCAATATCGATCACCGAGATGCGATCGCCGATGCCTGCAACAAGCTATGCCGGACGGTAGAAGACTGTCTGTCTCACGGCGAATTTCCTCTGGTGCTTGGCGGCGATCATGCGATGGCGATCGGCACGGTCGCCGGTATTGCGAATCATTGCCGACAAACGAATCAGAAACTCGGCGTATTATGGGTGGATGCCCACGCTGATATTAATACCCCGCAGTCATCAAAATCGCAGAATGTCCATGGTATGCCGGTAGCGGTGATCATAGGGCAAGGCGATTTGCGGCTGACCTCTGTCGGCGGCAATTTTCCGAAGCTCGATCCCGAATGTCTTGTCTATATAGGCTTGCGAGATGTGGAGCATGAATCCGAATGGCAAAAGAATCATCCGGGACAAAAGCCGAACACCGAAGAAATGAGCGAGGTAGACCGTCTGAAGGCCCTTGGTCTGCATGGTGATTCAGAGACCCGATCCTTTACCATGTCTAAAGTGGATGAGTTAGGCATCAGCGAAGTAATTAGCCGCTCACTCGAACACATGCAAAAGATCGGCGTGACATATTTGCACGTTAGCTTCGACCTCGATTCTGTCGACCCGATATATGCCCCGGGTGTTGGTACACCGGTACCGGGCGGGTTGACCAATCGTGAAGCGCATTCTATTATGGAGGCCATTGCTCTTTCCCCCATCTTCAAATCTCTTGAAATTGCGGAGGTCAATCCCATTCTCGATGAGCGAAATAAAAGTGCGGAATTAGCGGTCGATCTCATTGCCAGCAGTATGGGAAAGAAAATTCTTTAGGCGATGCGCACCATCACTACTATCACTGAACTGCGTCGTGCACTTGCTCTTCAACGGGAGCAAGGTAAACGTATTGGTTTTGTACCGACAATGGGTGCGCTTCACGATGGACATCTCTCTCTCGTTCGCCAGTCGAAGCAGCAGCTGGATGTTACCGTCGTTAGCGTCTTCGTCAATCCAACACAATTTGGTCCGAACGAAGACTTCTCTCGATACCCTCGCACCCTCGATGCAGACGCCGGACTTTTGGTCGATGAGGACGTTGAATTTCTATTTCTCCCCTCGGTCGAGGAAATGTATCCACCGGGTAATGCGACTCGAATCCATGTTGGGCAACTAGGGAGCATTTTTGAAGGGGCCATTCGGCCCGGCCATTTTGATGGAGTGGCTACCGTAGTTACCCTTTTGTTCAATGCCGTCCAACCCGATACTGCGTACTTCGGCCAAAAGGATCTGCAGCAAGTTGCGGTCATTCGGCAACTGGTTCGTGATCTTGCCTTTCCTATCGAGATCAAAATTGGAGCAACCATCCGAGAGCCGGATGGCCTCGCCATGAGTTCGAGGAATCGATACCTAAGCGTGCGTGAGCGAGAGGAATCGCTTGCGCTTTCGAAAACGCTCTTCCTTGTGCGAGATCTCATCCATAAGGGTGCCTCGATCGATGAAGCGAAAATCATTGGAAATCGTGAGTTTCAGCGCATTTCGCCCAGTGGAAGGCTCGATTATCTTGCAGTAGTGGATATCGAAACATTTCGAGAAGTGACCTCGTTTGAGCGCGAAGATAGGCCAGAATGGCCCAGTGCGATCATTATTGCAGCCCAAATTGGATCAACCCGGCTGATCGATAATGTCCTAATTTGAAAGGAGCCCAATACATGAAGCGAATTTTGTTCAAATCGAAGGTCCACCGCGCCACTGTGACGCAGGCGGAGCTTTACTATGAAGGCTCGCTTACGTTGGACGCCGATCTCATGCGTGCAGCCGATATGCTGCCCTACGAAAAAGTAGCTATCGTCAACAATAACAATGGCGAGCGCTTCGAGACCTATCTGATCGAAGGACCCGCCGGCTCCGGTGTCGTATGCCTGAATGGTGCTGCCGCTCGTAAGGGAGCTGTAGGCGATGAGATCATCATCATTACCTATGGCGAGTACGAGGATGCTGAAGAACTTCGGTACCATCAGCCGACCATAGTTCAAGTCGATAAGTCTAATAAAGTTAAGAAGATAACGAACGCAACTCCAGCGTTTTCTCTGGCCAATTAAGCTACTAAGACCTCTCTTCCAAGCTTGCCGACCGATACCACTACTCGCCCGCTCGCCGCAGTTATTATGGCTGCAGGACAAGGCAAGCGGATGCAAGATCCATCCAAAGCTAAGGTTCTTTATACCGTAGGCAGTGTGCCGATGGTAGGGCATGTTGTTCACCTCTGCAAGGAGATCGGCGCCGAGCCGGTCGTTTGCATTATTGGCTTCGGCCGCGAGCAGGTTTCCGCATATCTCTCCTCCACCTTCACGAATGTCAGGACCGCCGTTCAGGAGGAGCAGTTGGGTACCGCTCATGCCGTTCAACAGGCTCGTCGCGCGCTCGAGGGATTCGACGGTGATGTGCTCATTCTCTCCGGTGATGTTCCCCTTCTCACGAAAGCCACCACCGAGAAGCTCATTGGCGAACACCGTGCGAAGCAAGCGATCGCTACCGTACTTGCCGTGAAGTTGGATAACCCAACCGGCTATGGCCGCATCATTCGCTCGGCAGGTGGAAGCCTGGAGAAGATCGTGGAGGAGCGAGATGCAACCGATGAGGAGCGTAAAGTACAGGAGATTAATACCGGTATTTACATCTTCGATTCCGGCGTGCTCTTTTCCGTGCTCGACCGCATCGGCAAGAAAAATGCACAGGGCGAATACTACCTGACCGACGCCTTCGAACTTCTCATTGCGCAGTTCGGAGTTGGCTCCATTGCCGTGGTTACGACGCAAGACCCAATTGAAGCGAGCGGCGTAAATACGAAAGACCAACTCGCGGCCCTCGAAGCCGAATATCTTCGCCGGGCTCACTGATCGCACAAACGGCGAATTTCTCTCTCGTCCCACGCTCGCGATTCCCTCACACCCAAAGGCACACTTCTTGGCCTTTACGACCGATCGTAAACTTTAGGCAACTGTAGGTTAACTCTGAATCATTTTATGAAGCATAATTTATCGCACTACTTTCGTACGCCTCTCTTCTTCAGCACTTCACTGTTACTGGTTCTTGCAATGGCCGGCTGTTCCGCCACCACATCCCCTACCGGGACGACGGAGACGGAAAGCAGTATGGTCGCAATGGTCAATGGGTTCGATTGGTCATCGACCGTGATCCCTCCTGATATTTCGGGTGGTGCATCGGCTACAATGGATGGCACGGGCGCTCTCACGGTAACCGGTACCTCGACCTCACATGGCTCGATCGCGCTCGTACTCCTTCACCCGCACGTGGGTCTGGACACGCTGGGCATAGGAAGTTCAGGCTCGTATATTTCAGAGGACAACCACGCATACCTCACCGTGGGCCAGAACCAAGGCATCGTGAATCTGACCACGTTCGATCCGGTCCATCACCTGGCGAGCGGGACATTCTACTTTACGGCTCAACGCACCGATTCGGCCGCCAATCCCGCCACCACACAAGTGACGAACGGCTCCTTTTTCAATGTGGAGTGGAAGGCGCAGTAGGTTTTATAACTTCGCTATATCCCTCGCAATCGGCGCAAAATTCAACCAGCCGTACCCTGAAGGGTACGGCTACGAAATTTGAGAGGCCGTACCCTAAAGGGTACGGCTACGAAATTTGAGAGGCCGTACCCTAAAGGGTACGGCTACAGATGTTCATTCCTTGTCTAGGCGCTCGAACCGAATATTCCGTACTCGCCCCATAGAGATGAGCATTGCTTGCACATTCCCTTTAGCGGCTCGTTCAAACACAATATCGTTCAAGAACGGTATGTTAGAATAGAACTTGTCCTTCGCGGACACGACCAACATTCCGGTATCGAACTTTGGATGACTGGCGTAGAGTGCACTGTCCTTAACGAATAGCGAGTAGGTAGACTGTAGTTCGGGGCTATAGTACTTACCAGTATATTCCTGCAATTGTTTAAGGGTCAATTGGGGCGCTGCTTGAACGCGGTGTGCTAAATGATCGCCGTGTTGGTGAAGTGTAATAGTGTTGACGTACCCATCCGAACCTCTATGAAATGTGACAGAGGCATTTACAACTTTGAGAAAAAACGTACTATCGGATGACGGGAAAATTGGAATCGCTGCCTGCTCCGTTGCCTGACTCCAATATGTTTCTCCTTCGCGCCAGTACTTGAGCACGAAGGTTGGCTCTTCATCCATTGAATAACTACCTTCGAAAGGCGCAAAGGCCGCCGTGTCAAATTTGACCGGAGTAGTTGGTGGTGGTGCCGGTCCCTTGGGTAATTTATTTCCAAGCACCATTGAAGCGATCTTCGTAGCTACCGTTGGGATCGAACTCAGATTACTTAAGATAACGACCGCAAGATGTTCGGTAGGAAGCCACATGAATTCCGTTTGATAGCCAGCCCATGAACCGTCGTGCTCTACAACGGGAAGGGTGTGCCATGTCGGAAATTCGAGTCCGAGGCCATAATCGGTTTCGGTGCCGTTATTGAGTTTGCCGGGAGTGCGCAGCAAGTGCATTAGCTGCTGAGCGGACGATGGATCGCTCGTACCGCCGAGGGTTGGATGTTCGAAGTTCGCGATCCATTTCTCGAAATCTTCCACGGAAGTAGACACGGCCCCATCGCCGGTCTGCTCCCAATAGGACATGTCTCGGTGGAGAAGGCCGTCCTCTGCCGGACTATAGCCGATCGCTCGGTTTGGAACGATCATCGTATGATCGTCCACGACCTGCGTGTGCGTCATCCCAAGCGGCTTAAAAATATGTTCTTGCTCAAAGGTACGGAGCGACACGCCGCTCACACGCTCCACGATCACGGATAATAGCATGTATCCGCTATTGCTATAAAGCATTTCTGAGCCGGGGACAAAGTTGAGAGCTTGTTGCCTGGCAATTGCGGCGAGCGCATCCTTGGTGGTGGTTACGTCATCAATATTGACACCGCTGGCACACATCAGTTGGAGATAATCCCGGATACCACTTGTGTGATTGAGCAGATGCCGAATGGTAATAGTATGACCATAATTAGGAATTTCTGGAAGATACTTTCGAATGTCATCGTCTAACGAAAGTTTGTTTTGCTGTGCGAGCATGACGATACTCGTGGCTGTGAACTGTTTCGATGTTGATCCGATATCGAATACGGTCTGTGGCGTGATCGAAACGCCGTGTTCAAGATCGGCCATTCCATAGCTCTTTTTGAAAATGAGTTTTCCATCTTTATAAACGCCGACAGCACAGCCGGCAGAACTTGCGTTATCATAACCGGCAAGGAGTGAGTCGATACGGCTGCTCGTCCCGGGATCGAGTGATTGGGCGAAGCAGGGGCTTACGAAGGACGTAAGAATAATTAAAAGTATGATATAACGAGTTGGAACTGTGAACGACATAAGGCGAGTGATTGAGACGAATGAGTGCAACAGTACAGCAGGGCTCTGACTGTAGTTTCACTCGGGTGTACTGGCGATCTCCAAGAACAATTCGCGGGTTCACGGACCCTTTCTCTTCACTATCTCACAAAACCCTCTCCGAAGAGGAGATTTTTATTACTTCTTTGCCCGATTCCAAACTCGACCATATTAATACCCCGTATTGATCGCCATAGTTATAGCATAATGCCCATTTTTGAAACTTCTGGCCCAATTTGCGGTTTAATCTTATAGGAAATTAGGTCCAGATTGTATGAAATACGTAATAGCTGCACTGGTCGTTCTTACTCTCACAAGTACGGCATCGTTCTCTCAATTTCGGAGCGATCTTTCGAAAAGTGAACCGTCGCTCAATACCGTCGGCGCAATGAAAGGCGACGGCGATTCATTCTGGTCGCGCCTGTTCGATCCGCAGCGCTTCAGTATGCACCAGACCTACTCCATGAGTTTCCTTTCGGGTGGCGGTGGCTCGACGAGCCTCGGAATGTTTACCAATACGTTCAGCTATCGCGCCTCGGATGATCTCTTTATTTCAGCCGATGTGTCGGCTGTGTACTCTCCGTATAGTTCGTTTGGCAGCGCCTTCTCGAATTCGCTGAATGGCATTTACCTTACCAACGCGCGCCTCGATTGGAAATTGGGAGACAACACCTTTATGCGTGTCGAATATGTTGGCGGCCCGGCTGCAGGAATGTATGGCGGCTATAGCCCCTATTACAATAATCCGTTTTATACCCCGACTCCACTAGCGTCGTCACCAACCGGAATACCGGCCGCTAAACTGCCGGGGCATTAAGCTGCGCACGCCGCGACACACTACTTCCGAATTGAACCAGACAGAAACCACAATACCGGCCGCGAGCAGACTACCGAAGTCTCTTACGGCCCGTTGCTCTTTCTATAGTTAAGATTGGCCAAACGCGGGTTTCTCGAAACGATCATAGGCTCTGGTGAGCGCGAACGTAAACGCCGCAAGCACATGGCGCTGCAAGTAGTGTCCTGGGGATTTGTCGCCGTGGTGGTATTATTTGTCGCGATGCTCGCTGGTCAGTTTGTAACCCGCACGGTGCTTACGCACCCGGTCAGCGGCGAGATCGATCGGCCGGACATGTTGGTGCGTAAAGGTGAGCGCATCCAGATCAACGTATTGAACGGCTCTGGCAAAGCGCGGCTTGGGCAGCGGTTTACCGATTATTTGCGTGCTCGCAAGTTCGACGTCGTTCATACCGATAATTACAAGGATACGAGTGTCGAACATTCGTTTATTATCGATCGCGTGGGCGATAGCGCTTCGTCCAAGAAGATAGCGTATGCATTGGGTATCAGTAATGCCTATATCCAACGCGACATCGACACCGAAGAATATGTAAAAGCCGATCTTATCATCGGCAAAGATTTTATGATGCTGAACCCCATGAAGTAAGGTATCAGCAATACGTGAATGACAAAGACAACAAAATCGAAGACGACCACACGAAAGAGTTCTGAACGCGAACCGGCAAAGCGCCGCACAGCAGTTAAAGCAAAAGCATCGCCGGCGAAAGCTAAGGTTTCGCCGGTGAAGATAAAATCTTCTGATGAAACATCGGAAGCAAAACGGCCGCGGCGTAAAGCTGCGCCTACTGACGATGCAGCGAAGGAGATCGCCTTAAAGGCGGCACGCTACGCGCTCGAAAAGAAAGCGGATGACGTGCATGTGCTCGATCTGCGTGGTGTTACCAGTATGACCGATTTCTTTGTTATCGCGACGGGTTCGAGCGACAGACAAGTTAAGGCGATTGCAGAAAATGTGATCGCCGAAATGCGCGATAAAGAAGGCGTTACGGCATGGCGTAGCGAAGGCTGGGATGGCCTGCGCTGGGTCATTATCGATTTTGTCGATTTCGTTGTTCATGTGTTTCAGTCCGATGCTCGCCAATATTACAATGTGGAGCGCCTGTGGGCCGACGCACCGATGATCGAGGTGAAGGATGAGCCTACAAAATCCCCTGCCACTCGGACCAGGAGATCTGCCAGATCAGACGAGACAGAGAAGGATCATAAAGCAGCATCGAAGATCAAGGTCGTAAGCGACTTTAAGCAAGTAGGATCAGCATCATAAATGGAGAGAACGCTACAACGAGTTTTCGAATCGGCGCTGGAAAAGATCGGCGCCCCTGCGAGCACGTCCATTAAATTCGAAGTGCCGCAAAATGAAGGGCATGGTGATCTATCCACCAATGTCGCGATGACGTTGGCAAAAGAGTTAAAGCGCGCGCCCCGCGATCTTGCCAAAGATATTATCGGCCACATCAATCTCGATAACGGATTCTTGAAATCGGTCGAGATCGCTGGTCCTGGTTTTATCAATATTACGTTCAGCCGGCAGCACATCATCGGCGAGTTGCGCAATCTGTTGTTAGCCGGTGCCGAGTACGGGCACGTTCACTCGAATGCGGAGAAGTCGGTCAATCTTGAATGGGTCAGTGCAAACCCAACCGGACGGCTTCACGCTGGGCATGGCCGGCAGGTCTGTTTAGGTCAGGCGATCGCTAATTTATTGGAATGGACCGGGGCGAAGATCACTCGCGAATACTATTTCAATAATGCCGGCAACCAGATGAACAATCTGGCTAAGTCGGTACGAGTGCGGTACTTGCAGGAGTTGGGCGATGATATCGAACTTGATGAGGATGGGTATCACGGCACCGAGATCATCGATATTGCTCGCACGATCGTTAAGGAGTTCGGCGAATCCAAGCGCAGCGCTCCCCTCTCCTTTTTCCAGTCCTATGGTGAGCAGGAGAATTTTAAGAACATCAAGTTAACGCTCGAACGGCTCGGCGTACATCACGATGTGTTCTTCAACGAGAACTCGCTATATGATTCGGGTGCGATCGCGGCAACGATCGAAGAGTTCAAATCGAAGGGCTTAGCCTACGAAAAAGATGGCGCCCTGTGGCTCAAGCTTTCGGAGATGGGAGGAAAGGACGATCGATCGGCCTTAGAGGACCGGGTTATCGTTCGCTCGAATGGCGAGCCGACGTATCGCCTGCCAGATATTTGCTATCACCGCAACAAGCTTTCGCGTGGCTACGATGAGATTATCGATATTTTCGGTGCCGATCACATCGCTACCATTGCTGACGTACTTGCGGCCCTGCGCTCCTTAGGATATGATACCGAAAAGGTCAAGGTCGTGATCCATCAGATGGTCTCCTTTGTTTCCGGTAAAGAACTCATCAAGTTCTCGAAGCGAAGCGGCGGAGCCTATACGCTGGAGGAGTTGCTCGATGACGTCGGTGTCGACGCCGCGAAGTTCTTTTTCAACATGCGGGCGGCGGGTACTCATCTTGAGTTCGATGTCGCCTTAGCGCGCGAGCAATCGGAGAAGAACCCCGTCTACTACGTGCAATATGCCCACGCGCGAATTGCCAGCATTTTACGCTTCGCCGTTCAGCAGGGCCTTACGCTTGCGGACGCCGATGATGCATCACTCGATGCTTTGGAGCACGACGAAGAGCTTCGCTTAATAAAGTTACTGCTCCGTTTCCCGCAAGTCGTCGAAAAATCCGCAGCTGCACTGGCGCCGCATCACATTTGCGAATATCTTCGCGATGTCGCAGGGCAATTCCATAAGTTCTATCAGGAGTGCCGCATCGTGGGTAGTCCGAAGCCGTTGGAAGCCTCGCGTCTCTTACTTGCTCTTGCTACAAAGCGTGTTATCGCAAACGGCTGCACCATACTTGGTGTGAATGCGCCGGAAAGCATGTAAGGTAACGTTGAACGATGAATTATGAATGGTGAGATATATTCTTCATTCGTTATGCAAGGCCAAATTAATTCCTTCATAATTCATCATTCCTAATTCATTCTTGCCCGATGATCCCGCTTGGGGCTGAAATATTTCTCGTAATCGTCTTCCTGCTTCTGCATGCGTTCTTTTCGCTTGCAGAAACGAGCGTGCTGAACGTGCGCAAAAGCCGGCTGCGTGAAATGCTGGACGACGAAGAAACACCGGAATGGTCCGCGCGGCGTGCTCGGATCATTCTTTCCATGAAGCTTGCCCCCGAGAATTTTCTTGCCGCCGTTCAATTAGGCTCTGTCTTCTTTAGCTTCCTTGCCGCGACCTACACAACATTTATTGCATACGAGCACTTATGGCCCCTCGTTCGTACCACTCTCGGACTTTCGAGCGAAATTAGCCTTGCCTTAGCCTTTATTGTCATGATCCTTATTGTGACGATATTGGATCTGACGTTCGGAGGCTTGGTGCCAAAGTCGATCGCCTTGCATCGCAGTGAACGCATTGCGTTCAGTATTGCCCCGCTCATCGATCTCCTGATGAAGGCCTTTAAGCCGATCACACACTTGCCCGTTATGATGTCGAACCTCATTCTGGGTCCATTTCGTGACCAGACGAGCTTTACCGAGAGCCGTATTTCAGAAGAGGAATTTCGCGTCATGCTTGAGGAAGGCGCACGTAGCGGCACGATCGATAAGACCGAGAACGAGCTCATCGAGAACATTTTCGATTTCAACGAGCGCACTGCCCGCGAGGTCATGATCCCCCGCATCAAGATGGTCGCCATCGATGCCGATATGCCGAGAGAGCAACTGGTCGATCGGATCATTTCGGAAGGCTTTACCCGGCTGCCGGTCTTTCGCGAGACTCAGGATAATATACTGGGTGTCATATACTCTAAGGATGTCCTCGCCCTCATCGAGCACCCGGAGCTTATTATATTGGAAGATATCATCCGCCCGGTACCCTTTGTACCGGAAACCAAGCTTTTGGGAGAGCTTTTGCGTGAATTTCAGCGGGAGAAACTCCATATGGCCATTGTCGTAGATGAATTTGGCGGCACTGCCGGGCTTATTACGCTCGAGGATATTCTGGAGGAGATCGTCGGCGAAATTCACGATGAATACGACGAAGAGCAGCGCAGCCTCGAGGTCGATACCGAGCATAAAGCGATAAGCCTCTCGGCCAATTATTCCATCGGCGACGCCAATCGCGAGCTTGAAAAAATATTCACTGATTTTCATATTCCGGACGATGAGGAATATGAGTCTGTTAGTGGTTATGTCAATAAGCTATTCGGGCATATTCCGGAGATCGGTGAAGAACGCGAAACACAGGGCGTCCGAGTAGTTGTTACCGATAAAGGGCCAATGAGCGTATCGGAGGTTCGCTTCGAGCACGCGGACCATCACGAGGAGCCAGTAACCGAAACCAAGACTGCATGATCGATCGCTACTGATTTTAGAATTTCATCCAACAACCGGTCTGCGATTATTCATGCGCTTATTCCTGTGCACGGCTTGTGCACTTTTACTCGTTTTAGCAACTCGCACTCTCTTTGCTCAGAATAGCGAAGCGCTCAAACACGCCCGTGCCGGATTCGACTACGAGCAGAAAAACGAATTCCGATACGCGATCTACGAATACGATACCGCCGCCAAGCTCGACCCGAAGTATCCATACCCTATCGAGCGCATCGCGGGTATGTACCAGACGCTCAAAAATTATCCGCTCGCGATCACAAACTACGAGCGCGCCATTCGCCTCGACTCCAACTTCGACGTTTATAACTACTATAATCTTGGTCTCTCCTTCCGTATTGTTGAAAAGCATGATAGTGCGGTCGTAGCGCTTCGAGAGTTCTTACGGCGAATGGATCCCGTAACGCATACCGATTCGATGGCTATGCGGGATGCTGATTGGTGGATCAAGTTTAATTTAGGCTGTATCGTCGAACGAGCGAAAGTGCCCAACACCGAGGAGCCAAAGCCGCTCAACGAGATCAATAGCGCGTACGATGACTTCGGTCCCAGTATTACGGCGGATGGCAATACCCTTTACTTTACATCGACCCGGCCCGGCACGAATACCAAACAAGTGATCGAAACGGGTAATTATGGTGAAGACCTGTTCGTAACTCATCGCGATTCGCTTGGCCGATGGGGTAACCCAACATCGTTACCAGCTCCGCTTAACTCCCTCGATGATGAAGGCTCTGCTTCTATCAGTGCCGATGGTCAAACAATGTATATCAGCCTGTGCCGGCGACCCGATGGTGCGGGCGATTGCGATATCTATGTCTCGCAACTTGTCGGCGACCAATGGACAAGGCCACAGAACATGGGGCGTCCGCTCAACTCGCCGGCCTGGGATGCTCAGCCAAGCGTTACCGCCGATGGATTGACAATGTACTTCTCGAGCCGCCGGTTTGGCTCCATGGGCGATAGCTCAGAAGATATTTACGTCTGTTATAAAAATACCGACGGCTCCTGGACGCCGCCGCACAACCTTGGTGAACCTGTGAATACGCGTTTTAACGAACGCTCTCCGTTTATCTCGGCGGATGGCAGAACGCTGTACTTCTCTTCCAACGGGCATCCTGGGATGGGTAACCACGATCTTTTTATGTCGCGCAAACTGGATGATGGTACCTGGAGCGTACCAGTCAATCTTGGCAAGCCCATCAATTCATTTGGCGACGATGCCTTCCTGACGATCCCTGCGAGCGGCGATAAGATCGTCTATGCTTCACAGCGGAAGAATCCTAAATCGCCATTGCATTTGTATGAGGCAAAACTGCCGCTTGAATTTCGTCCGGGGCCGGTTACGCTGGTAGCAGGCACGGTATATGATCGCGAAACACATAAGCCGGTCGGTGCGCGCGTCGATGTCAACGACCTAAAGACGGATCAACTGGTTGCCGTTTACCACGCCAATAAGCTAACCGGTAAATACTATGTGACCCTTGGTACCGGTAAGATGTACGGCATCACTGCGACCGCGGAAGGATATGCACCGTATTCGGACCACTATACCGTTCCGGATACTATTCCCTATCGTGAGATCACTCATGACCTGCCGCTGACCCCAATCCCGAATTTTGCAACAAGCGAAGGCAGAGATACGACCGGCGACTGGGCACGTAACCATCCGAGCGGAACAGACACCACGGGGCTTTGGGCTCGGACACATCCGCAAGGCAGAGATACTACGGGACTATGGGCTAAGACTCATCGGCATGGTAAAGATACCACTGGACTGTGGGCCAGGACCCATCCGCATGGTAAGGACACAACGGGACAATGGGCTCTACGTCATCCTGTAAAAGACACTACGGGTCAGTGGGCGCTAAATCATCCTGACACCTCTGGTACCGAGATCCACAATATCTTCTTCGATTTTGATAAAGCCACGCTTCGGCCGGAATCGCACACGGAGCTTAAATATTGGATCGCACTCCTAAAGAAATATCCAAAGCTTAAGATCGAGATTGGCGGCCATACCGATTCGGTCGGTACCACGAATTATAATCACCGGCTCTCGCAACAGCGCGCGGATGCAGTACGGCAATATATGATCGACAACGGGATCGCCGCTAGACGCTTAATTGCCATCGGCTACGGCGCAACAAAGCCCAAAGCCAGCAATGAAACGCCAGAAGGACGCCAGCAAAACCGTCGAACGGAATTCCGGTTTATAAAATAAAAGCGAGTTTGTAAATAGAGTGCTTGAGCTGTTAAAGTCCAAGCACTACTTTTTGCGTTTGGGACTTGCCCTCCGAAGATATTCGTAAGAAATATACTCCCGATATTTCTTGCGGTAATAGTACTTCCGATCCGCCGCTACCTTGAATTGTTTGATCGAAGCAGGTGCTGCCAAGAAGATTGAGCAGTTCAATTCGTACCGGCCCAAGATCAGTTAACGTTACGCTCAGTCTTTTTCCGATCAGGGAGAATTGTATCTTACTCTGGACGGGGTTCTCGGTGACCTTTGAGAGTGGCGCTAATGAGATAGATACGTTGTGAGAGTTTGTTTTGTGGATCACTGCAATCCCACCTGTCGCAAGAGGCCGCCACGACCACCCATCTGCTCCGAGAATGTCCGAACTTACTCCGGAAAATAGTGGCAGGGCGCCCGTATCGATTGTAATAACGGAAGGCTCATTCGGCAAGCGGATAAGCTCCGTCGAGTTAGTGTCCCACGTAGTATATTTTAGCGTGCCGCTCGAAAGGTCAACGGTAGTAACGACCGAACTCGATCGCAGAATATGAGGAGCGTCTGCTGGAGCCAGCACCGGATCTGCTGCCATCGCATTCAAATAATGACGTACATAATCGCCGTAGCCATCCGTAAACCAAACGTAGTCAAACGGATAACGGTTGGAGCCATCGGAATCGACAGAATAGGTTGCCCAATTAAGCTGGAGAATAGACTCAGCCACTCGGGAAGTGTCGCCGGTTGCTTCGGCATAGAGCAGCTCGGTGGCAGCATAATCTGCCGTATGGCTATTACCGACCACCATATATTGCGTCTGCTCCATGATGGGATAGACGTTATAGTCGGACCAATCAGAATCAGCGAAGGTAGTATAGGTCCAGTCTAAAACGGCACGAGCATGTTGCTGCCATTGGGGATCGCGCTCGGGATGAGCGATTAAATATCGCACGAACGCAGTAGCGTTGATCTGGGTATTGCTATATCCAACGACATCCTCATAGAACGGTCCCCATTCCTCCGTTTGTACAGGCGCGGTTAGTAACCAGTTGAATAATAACGAATCGGCGTGCAACAGTGTACCGGAAGTATCTAACCCCATTCCAGAAAGACGCTCGAACAACTGCATCGTGGGCGTCCAGTTGGTAGTGTAAGGATTAGAAGTTTCGAGATCGGGAAGTTCGCCGGTTAATGCGTAAACACGGAATGGCATGGGCGATGTAGCCGTGTCCCCTATTTGTGTGTGATATGCTAAGGTAGTCGCAATGCCGGAAGCAATTCGTAAATAGGTAGAATCGCCGGTCATCTCGAATAGCGTTATTAATTGATTGCCGAACGACCCCGCTTTATCCGGCTGCAGGTAGCCTTCTCCGGCGATAAGGTCACCATCATATATAGCGTTGGCGGTAGTATTGCAGGGATACGGAAGATTTGACCAGTCGGCGATTGCTTGGGAAAGCGGACTTTGAAGATACGTTTCGGCTATCATCCTCATATTATCAACGATGCGCCTATCACCTGTATAGGCATAGAGCCGTGACCAAGAGTCGAGGATCATCGCAAACTCGTCGCCTGCGATGCCAAGATGATCGGTAGTATCGTCCCAGGTTCGATAGACCATATAGATCGGAGCACCACCGGGACACGTATCGACCGTTCGCCAAAAATCCCATAAACGATGGAGGCAATAATCGTAAGAAATGGCAGGATCGTCCGTCACCCATGGCAAAATATTACCATTAAGATCGGTCCGGACGTCGTGATCGCCTAACGACTGGGAAAACCCGGACGAAAAAGCGGCGACTAACAAAAAAATGGCAAAAACAGCCTCTCTTAGCCCCACGTGAAGATACCTTTTCCTATAGAGTCTTAACGGTCCTAATAGTTGAACCCGCAGAAGACAATATTATCACACAAATCAGATTCTTAATTTGACGGATATATTACCATAACATGAAATCAAAGCCAATTAGTTAATTTTGCAAAACCTTATACGAGACACTGCGTTCTTCTATCGGTAAGTAATTTTACGCCTGAGAAGAAAAGACTGTTGCTGTCTTGCGTCGTACCTCGAGCTACTTCCACAAAAATCGCACAAATTTACACGAAGTCCCAATGGCACAGAAATGAACTGTGCCGGGACATGATATGACCTGATCCCTTTATTATGCGGCGTTTCCCCTTCCTGTTCTCACTACTTCCCTTTTTCGTTATTTCGCTTTCCTTTTTCGTTTCGTCGTTGTCTTCGGTCTGTTATGGGCAAGCTTCGGCCAATCCGGCTCAGCACACCTTGCGGTTCGATTCGAACGGGTACATTCGCGCCAATATGGTAGCCCGTGGCGATACGGCTTATACGGTCGAGTGCTGGGTCAAACCGGACGCAAAAGACCAAAAAGCTCGCATTTTTTCGTTTGCCGCTTCGGATACGGTCATGTCCTATGGATTGTACATGCACAATGGTACCGGCAGACCAGGGATGTGCGCCTCGATCTCCCTTCGCGATCCCGATAATAACTTATGGAATAACTGTGTAACGGGGACTACCGCGCGTCTTCGTTCCGACCGATGGACTCATGTTGCTCTTACGCGTAGTGGCCTCATCTGGAAGCTCTATCGGAATGGCGAATATGTCGGTTATGCCTCACGCCCAGTCGGTACTCCGGCATTCAAGGTCTTGATCGGCAAGCACTTTTCGGGTAAGATCGCGGACCTGCGCGTCTGGACGGTTGCCCGCTCCCAGGATTCGATCCGCTCTCGAATGTATACACGGCTTTCCGCCAATGAACCGGGATTGCTCATCTACTATGACGGATCGGTCCGCGCGTATGGAAGTAAAATTTGCAATGCTTCGAAACTGGGTAATCCGGATTCGCTCGATGGCGTATTAACCGGCAATGTGGTCGTTGATTCGATCTCAAACGATGCTCCTCCGCTGCGAATGTCGGTACCGAACATTACGATACTGAGCATGCCGCGTCCGCTCCAATTTTTCGCACGGGACGCAAACGATTCGGCACATATTACGATCGCTGGTACTGCTAGAAGTGGGGTGTACGATAGTGCCATTGTAGAGATCGAACGAAACGACACACTCGTTCGGACCTTACGATCGCATTTGGACGAGTCAATGTCGTTTCAATTAACGGCGTCCATTCATGCCGAGCTTTCGCAATATTCTCTTCGACTGTTGCTAAAACACGGTGATACGACGTGGGTGGTACGGGAAGCGAACGACCTCGTGTGTGGCGATGCCTTCCTTGTTACCGGCCAGTCGAACTCCCATCCCGCCGATACCGCCATCATTCAGCAATCCCCATATCTGCGGACGTTCGGTGTACAGACCACGAATTCCAATCTCGATCCCTATGATCCAGCCGATACATTATGGGGAATCGCTAACGGTCATGGGTTTGGTCAGACGCTTTCGGGTCCGTATTTAACAGGTGTGTGGGGATATCATATTCAGGAACGGTTGATGCAAAAGTATCACCTCCCTATCTTCATTCTTAATGGAGGCGCCGGCAACTCGACGATCGAAGCGAACCTCCCGCCAGGCGACCCCACAGATCTCAAAACGATCTACGGCCGTACCCGATATCGTGCCCTCAAGAGCGGCCTCGATAATTACTTCAAAGCGATCTTTTGGTACCAGGGCGAATCGAATACGATCTCGAACTACTATAAGAATTTCCAGACCTTATACAGCGGTTGGTTGGCACATTATCCCAATGCGAAGAAATTCTATGTGTTTCAGGTGCGGCCAAGCTGGTGCGGAGCCGGACTAACCGGCGCACTTCGCAACCTTCAACGTACCCTGGCCGATAGCCTGCCGAACATTCGTGTTATGTCCACTGCCAGCACGCCGGGACATAATGGATGCCATTTTAGTGCTGATGGCTATATCGCTATTGGCGAATCGATCCTTCCCTGGGTCGAGCATGATTTTTACGGCGGTACCGATACAGTAAATGCCGATGCACCGATGATCAAATCGGCGGCGTTCACCACAGTAAAACGCAATTGTATTGCTCTTACATTTAAAGGCAATAATCTCGGGCTTCACATCATTGGCGATACATTAGCCTCAGGAGAATCCCTAAAGAATTACATCTTTCTGGATAGTACGCAAGCTTCGATCCAGTCGGTCACGATCTCGCAGGACACGGTCTATCTTAATCTGAGTGGCCCGAGCAGCGCAACTTCCGTTACGTACTTGCCCGAGCAATATTTCAACGGAACGATCAAGACCTATGAAGGCCCCACCATCGTTAACTCACGAAATATTGGGATCTTCACTTTCTATAAAGTGCGGATCAGCATTCCTCCTACTCCGCAAAATAGCGATGTCGACCAGGTATTCCCGAGCGACTTTGAAGTGTATCCGAATCCATTCTCGAGTAAGTTACATATCCACTTCAGCCTGCACGATTTTTCTTTCATCGACTTAACCCTTATTGACGCCGTTGGGAGAAGCATCTCGAATATTTATCACGGTGAATTCGAGCCGGGCACCCATACCTTAGAGTGGAGCTTGCAAGACCATTTGCCAAATCAAGCACTGTTCCTGCGCTTTTCGGTGGGCGGTGTTTCGAAAACGATCCGCCTCCTTCAGCACGAAGATTAACGCCTTCCTTTCACTCGTTTCTGTATCAATGCAGATACGGGGCTATTCTATAGCCACACATCGAAGATCGCCTGCTTCGATTGCGTATTTTTGAATGATATATAACGTTAGCGTTAAGCACGCATTTGTGTTAGTTCGTCTCCAATCTGGTATTAGTAATGGAAGTTCGCTCGCCCGAAAGTATTGCACGGCATTCGGTTATTAGTAATCTGCTAAGCGCAGCAGTTGTCGTCTCTGCGCTTGGATATTTCGTCGACATCTACGATCTGGTCCTGTTCTCGATCATTCGAGTACCCAGCCTTCAATCGCTCGGACTGAAAGGCTCGGCAATACTGGACACGGGCATTTATCTTCTCAATGTACAGATGGCCGGCATGCTGCTCGGCGGAATTGCATGGGGAATTCTCGGTGATAAGAAAGGCCGGCTTTCCGTACTCTTCGGCTCTATCCTCCTTTACTCGCTTGCCAATATCGCCAATGGATTTGTACAGACCGTCGAACAATATGCGGTACTGCGTTTCATTGCCGGGCTGGGTCTTGCCGGCGAACTTGGTGCGGGTGTTACCCTCGTCTCGGAATTACTGCCTAAAGAATATCGTGGTTACGGCACTGCGCTCATCACTTCAGTGGGCGTTGCCGGCGCTACCTTAGCATGGTTCATCGCTCAGGAGTTTGGATGGCAAACCTGTTTTTGGATCGGTGGCGGATTGGGCTTAGTGCTTCTCATTTTAAGGATCGGCATTTTGGAGTCTGGCATGTTCGTCAAGGTAGCGGCAACGACGGTTCGTCGCGGCAGTTTCTTCTCGCTCTTCACCAGCCGCTCTCGATTCACAAAATATCTGCGGTGTATCTTGATCGGACTGCCTACCTGGTACCTCGTCGGTATCCTGATGACATTAGCTCCGGAGCTTTCCAAAGCTCTCGATGTGACTGGAAATATTTCCGGTGGTGAATCGATCTTCTGGTTCTATATTGGGCTTACGATTGGCAATCTTGCGAGCGGCGTTATCAGCCAACTCTTAAAAAGCCGTCGAAAAGTGGTGCTGATCTTCCTCGTAAGTACTGCGACATTTGTTGGGGCTTACTTTTTACAGCATGGCACAACACCTGAAATATTCTACAGTATATGTCTCTTCATGGGCATTTCGAGCGGATACTGGGCGCTCTTCGTAACGATCGCCGCCGAACAATTTGGCACGAACGTTCGCGCCACGGTCGCGACGACGGTACCCAATTTTGTACGTGGCGCGCTTGTACCAATAGCGCTCGTCTTTCAGTGGATGAAGGGCATTCTGGCCTCAAGTTACTCTTCCAGTCAAGCACTTATTTATTCGGGAGTGATCGTGGGAGTTGTTACGATCGGCATTGCACTCTTTGCACTATCCGGTTTGCACGAAACGTTCGGGAAGGACCTGGATTACGTCGAGACCTAAATTCGCCCATCCTATTCACCATTCATCACTCACCGTTCACCATTCATCAATAATCATTCTCTCCTGGTTCGTTTGTATTTTTGTAGTGTCTTCCTATGGATATTCTCGCTCCCGAACGACCTAATATTCGCGCTCTCTTTAGCGCCGCGGTTATCGTCTCTTCCCTCGGATATTTCGTCGATATTTACGATCTCGTTCTCTTTTCGATCATTAGGGTGCCGAGCCTCAAGTCGATCGGCCTTTCGGGAAGCGCGCTTTTAGATACCGGTATCTATCTCCTCAATGTACAAATGGCTGGCATGCTGCTTGGCGGGATCGCATGGGGCATCCTCGGGGATAAGAAGGGGCGTCTCTCCGTCCTCTTCGGTTCGATCGTACTGTATTCCCTTGCCAACATTGCCAACGGCTTTGTGCAATCGGTCGGGCAATATGCCGTGCTTCGATTCATTGCTGGTATCGGACTGGCTGGTGAATTAGGCGCCGGAGTAACGCTCGTTAGCGAACTTCTGCCAAAAGAAGTCCGTGGTTATGGTACCGCGATGATAACGGCGGTGGGTATGGCAGGTGCGCTGCTCGCCTGGACGATCGCCAATAACTTTGGATGGCAAACGTGCTTCTTTATTGGCGGTGCGCTTGGACTATTATTGCTGACACTTCGCTTTGGCGTCCTCGAATCCAGCATGTTTGAAAAGATGGCGTCGATCGATGTGACTCGTGGTCGGATCATTAGTCTCTTCACCGATCGTCGGCGCTTCGGAAAGTACATCCGCTGTATTCTCATCGGTTTGCCGACTTGGTATCTCATCGGTATACTCATGACCTTTGCGCCTGAATTTGGCAAAGCACTCGGAGTAACAGGCGCTGTAACGGGTGGCGAAGCGATCTTCTGGTATTACCTCGGGCAGGTCTTTGGCGATATAACGAGCGGCACGTTAAGCCAGGTGATGAGGAGTCGTAAAAAAGTACTTCTCATGTTCCTGGTCGCTGTCGGTGTATTCGCGACGGTGTACTTTATGCAGGGTGCAACAACACCGCAAATGTTCTACGCTATCTGCGCGATACTCGGCGTCTCCAATGGATATTGGGCCCTCTTCGTAACCATAGCGGCGGAGCAGTTCGGCACGAACCTAAGGAATACCGTCGCAACCACGGTGCCGAACTTTGTCCGTGGCGCGCTCGTCCCGATCAATCTTCTCTTTCTGTGGCTTCGTGAGACAGTGTTTGCGAATCTGCCGGGTAATCAGGCATTGATCTATGCCGGTGTCATCGTTGGTAGCTTGACGCTAATCATCGCAATCCTTTCGCTTTCGGGCCTGGATGAGACCTTCGGCAAAGAGCTGGATTATATGGAATTGTAGCTGTCGAACGAGTGCAACTTTAATTAGGCGGCACTTGTCCGATAGGTAAGGGCATATCTCTCAAACGCCCGTTGTGTCATGTTACAAAGGATCACTCTCGGCCTGGTAAGGCATTTGGTCGTCCTTACCACCGTTTCCGTCTTCTTCTGTGCTAATAGCGTTGCACAAACCGCTACCTGGACAAAGGTTTGTCAGCTAAATACTTCCGGGTACGTTACTTCGGCGTACTTTTTTAATTCCACCTCTGGGCTTATCGGTTATTATGGGACCGGTTATTCATCCCCCATTCTTCGCACCACCGACGGTGGACTTACATGGCTGCCAACCGTTTCACCGACTGCATCGGGTACCCCCTGGATTACTGACATTTGGTTTATGAACGATCGTGTTGGTTGGGCAACGATGATCTACGCCGCTACGACACCATCCTACCTTTGGAAGACCACCGATGGTGGACTGACCTGGTCCCCAACCGGTTTTCCCACCAAGAATCCTTCCGGCGTTCGAGCGACGAACCGTGCTCTTTGTGTCACTCAGTATCAAGGGGCTGGTATTTCCGTTTCGACAGACCAGGGAGCAACATTCAGCGCATTCTTTGGTAATAATAAAGATCATCTTGGTTTCGTCGATAGCCTGCATGGTGCAGCAACCGGCTTCCGTGACGAATTTTACTATACCAGCGATGGTGGATTAACCTGGCAGCAATCACCCACCAGTATTAAGAATGAGTGTTGGGGTATTTATGGAATGCCTGGAAGCACGGTGTTTGTCGCTGCACATGAAGCTCCGGGAGGTGGAATGGCGAGCATCTTCCGTTCTTTGGACTATGGAATGGATTGGGTACAGATAGTAAATGCACCCAATGCACTTACCGGTGGAATAGGCGGGAATGGTAAATTCCTATACATTCAAACGCTATCAAAAGGCTTCTACATTTCTGTAGATAGTGGAATGACCTGGACACCTATCAACGGTCCGTCCAATCAGCTTGACTCCCGCTTTGCGGTGATCGATTGCGCGATCTATGCATTCGATCACGTTGGTGGGGTATATGTCGCGACCAATGTAACTGGCATCCATTCTATCTGCGGAATAAAGCAGGTCGATCTTGTGGCTTCCCCTTGTAGCGTGGCAAGAAACATCGAGTATTTGGACAATACGATGGTCGATAGCATCGATATTATCGATCTCAGCCTCATCGATTCCTCCGTGCCACCCGCTATTGCAGGTTCTCTTTCGATCGATAGTTTGCCTAAATTAGTAAACACTATTCCTCCCGGACGTTCGATGGGTTACATCCTGCGTTGGGCGCCGAGCTCGTTACGTGATACCGGACTTTATGGAGCTAATCTTCGCCTGATCTATCGAGATCATAACACCCAAACGCTCGATACCACCACCATCACCGTTAGCCTCACGGGACAAGCAGCTAAAGTACAGATCAGTACTCCAAAGCGCTTTGCAACTCCCAGGCTCCCTTCCTGTAAAGGAATCGATACCACCCTTCTATTTCAAAATCGGAGTTGCGATACGCTGACGATCAAAAGCGCGTGGCTTACAAAAGATAAAGAGTGGCTGATAAGTGATACTTCCGGTCGCAGCTTGACATTTCCGATCTTGTTGCCCCCCCGATTCCGTCCTACAAATACCTCTTCGATATTTACCATCCACGGCTAACATGTCTGTGGATACACTGCACGTGAGCGCCTCCTTCATTGGCGTTGATACTATTCACCGTATTCCGCTCATCGGTTCTTCCCAAGTCACAATGCCGTTTACGCCGCCAATCCCAATGCAGTTCGACTCCGTAGCGACATGCTCTCATGAGGACACCATACTGCAGATCAGGAATCTGGGCTGCAGTATCATGGCGATAACCAATCTATACTCACTTTCGAAAGACTGGATCATCACCGATACTTCCGGCAATCCACTGCAACTTCCGATCAGTATACCGATAGATTCTGCCGTAAGTATTCGTATCCGTTTCAAGCCACAATCCTTCGGATACGAGAACAGTCGAATCACGATTCAATATCACTATTATGGTGTGGATTCGCTCGCGACCTTTGCCATCTACGGTACTGGAACAACGCCTGGCGAACTTACTTATTCCAGAAGACTCGATTTCGGTCCAGTCTCCCTTTGCAGTAGCCTTGATACTGTTCTCACATTCCATAATGGAAGTTGCCAACCAGACCGAATCGATACTATAATGGTGAACAGCCCGTTCTACATTCTCGACTCGACCAGTTTCCCGATAGTTGTAGACGAAGGCAAGACAGTACGTATCAGAGTGCGGTATTCACCTTCACACAAAGGAGGCGATTCATACGCCGCAACGCTGAAAATGATGATGAATGGATTACTCTTATTTGATTCACTCAATCTATCGGGCGTGGCAACTGCAGGGCTCTCTTCCTTTTCCACTACCTTATCACACGATTCCATATCATTCAAGCCGCGCTCCGAGTGTGATGCACCGGATTCCGTAATATTCTTTATTAACAATCCCGGCTGCGACTCTCTTACCATCAACAGCCTAACTCTCGAAGGCAACACGACTCCTGCTCTCGTATTAGAGCAAGGAATATCGCTTCCAACTAAGATCCAAGGTAGTGACTCCATTCGAGTTGCGATCTCTATCGAAAGATTGGTACCAGGCGGTTACAAGGGGACATTGCACGCCTCTTTTACGCTGGCCGACGGCACCTCAAAAGATACCCTCATTCCTGTCAGTGCCGTCATTACAGCAGGCACACGCACGATCTCGATCGATACCACGGGTGTGAACCTCGGCTCCGGCTCGATCTGTGCTGTGCACGACACGGTACTGCATTACACGAATACCGGCTGCTTACCGGTTACTATCCTCGGGTGGCGAATGACGCATTGGAATGGATTTAATGTCGCCGGCAGCGGAAAGTATCCGCCTCTTACGCTTCAGCCAAACGAGAGCGATTCCATCTATATCACTTATTCAGGCACGATGCCGGGCTCATACTACGATACGGTCTTCTTCTCGTGCGGTACCGATAAAGATTCTGGCCGTTCAATACCGGTCAGTGTTATCATACGACCGGTTGACTCGCTTCACTTCGAATTAATAGCACCACCCGCAATAAAAGCCGGTCAGAGCTTTACGACGGAAATTCGACCGGCGAAAAATATTGCAACGGAAGATCTTCGCCAGATCGCAGGTGTGCTTTCCTATCCCGATAACAATTTTGTTTTCGAATCTCTGACCGCGACATCACCGCTTCAACTTCAATATCAGGGACCCTTTGTAAGCGCTCACACCGCTCACATCCCGTTTACGCTTACGAGCACTTCTCCGATCACGTTCGACACGCTTTTGCCAGTCCTTACCTTAACCAGAGAAGCGATGATCACGGATACCATCGATTACTCTGTCTTGCTCGATTCCATACTGTTTAACGGAGATCCGAACTACCAACGCTGTACACTGGCAACAGGCGAGGTCACAACTGTTTTGTCGCTCAACGCAGCATGCCCAGACCCGCTCATTATTAATAGCTTATCCGGCCATCCGCTGCTATTGGCGGGCCTCGTGAAGCCTAACCCAGTTACATCGGACGCTCAGTATCGCACCGAATTATCGCTGCAAGCTCTCGAGAATGGCATGGTAACGATCGTGCTTTCGGATGCGGTGGGGCGAATTGTTTATACGACGAATAGATATTTGCAAAAAAATACCGTTGACACCGAGCTCTTCGATCTTATGCAAGAGCCTGCAGGATGCTACTTCTATTCCGTCCGATTTAATTCTCTCCTTGGCAGTGCGGCGAATAGCGGAACACTGATCTTGAAACGGTAAATGCAATAGAGGCCCCCTCTCTCAGTGCCTCTATCGCCTTTTGTTCTTTATCGAACGACGCTAAAGCGAAGTGTTGAAACTCGGTTGCTAAAGTGAAGGTCAACATAGTAAACACCTGCCGAGTATTTTGAGACGTCGAACTGGATATGATTCGCTATCCTGGCATCATCGTGCCATACCGTCGCTCCAAGATCATTCCGAAGTGTGATCGAGCTGGGGTTCTCAGGAACATCGATGGTTACGATTCCCGTCGCAGGATTCGGATAAATGAGAGATCGGGAGGCGGATTCTGAACCCGACACTCCTGCCGCCATAATTTTGTACGGTGGCGCATTCGTGTAGTCGAACGACAGCGAAGAACATCCGAGCGCCTGCGAATATTGAAGGCCGCTCATCCCTGCTCCGGGACTGTGAATGATGACGCCAGATCCGCCGGTAACCGTCGCACCGTCTTTCAAGTATATGACATTGTTGCTCGGATTGATAATAGTCGAACCTGCTTCCGCATAAATAGTCCTGCCTCCGTATGCACCAGCGTAGAGCTTACCTCCCGGCACGACCCAGATATCATGCTGATTTGGGAAATTAGTCGCATGATAATCCGCTGATGCATCGATAGAATCAATGTATACGTCACTGGGAATGGCAGGGAAACAATCATACACATTAATATAGGCATTAGAATCGGCGTTGCTGCCGGCACATCCCACCGGGCTTGCTGCGGTTATGCTGATCTTCTTTTGGCCCGTAGAATTATACACAACACTTACGGCAGAATCCGTTGATGTTGCGGGACTTGCTCCGTCGCCCAAATTCCATGCATAAGTACAGCCTTGTACCCCATTATATACTTCTGGAACAAACCGTACTGTATCCCCAACCAGATAAGCACTCCGGTAAACGTAGCTACCGAGATCGCAACGAACTTGTGGGATATCACCGATCGTGATATCGCTGCCGTTGTTATTACCGACAACATAGGGATTAGAGGAGGTCACCCGTAATCGGTAGTGATTTCCCGGTGCCGCATTTATCGTAGCGGTTATACTACCTGTGGTTGTAGATTTGACCTGGCCGACATTTGTGAACGTGGGCGAAAAACTGCCGTCCGGCCCTGAAAGCTGAACGGTAAAGACGTTCTTTGTGCCGAACGATCCGCTGGCAGTGTAGTCAATGGTAATAGAGCTTCCATTACAGATCGACGTTGAACTCACGGCACCCGTGCTAACCGTTTGCGCGGATAATGCACATGGAGTAAGAAAAAGACCGAAGAACACAGCTATTCTCTTCATGGACGTAAATTGGTTTATGACGCTCTTAAAACACGGCACATAACCCGAAGTTACAACTGCGGATATTCGGTTTTAGAATCGGTCCATTAATTCCACAATCTCATTTTTCGTTAACTCCCGCCATTCTCCTGGTTCTAACGAGCCGAGTGTGATCTTCCCGATCGATATGCGGACGAGTCGTAACGTCGGATAACCGACCGCCGCCGTCATTCGCCGGACCTGCCGATTCTTACCCTCCCTAAGCGTGAGTTCGATCCATCCCGTAGGAATATTCTTGCGTACACGAATCGGCGGAGTGCGTGGTGGAAGCATGGGGTCACTGTTCAGCATTCGCGCTTTCGCAGGCAGAGTCCGATAGCCCTGGATCACAACACCGCGCTCGAGTTCTTGAAGCGCCTCGCTTGTTGGGGTGCCTTCCACTTGTGCAAGGTAGGTCCGTGTGTGTCCTTTGCCAGGCTCGAGCAATTTCTTTATTAGCGGACCATCGTTCGTAAGCAATAACAGCCCTTCGGAATCGCTATCTAATCGGCCAGCGGCATATAGATCTTTGGGCAGGCCGAATTCTGCGAGCGTACGCTGCCCTTCCACTTCGGCAGTGAATTGGCTCAGTACGCCATACGGTTTGTAAAAAACAATATACTTATTGCCCAATTCTTACAAAGGAATTATGAATAATCCGGCAAATATCATTAACAACGCGCGCTCATTATTTTCGGCACCGTTCTTTAGGCGATAACGGTTTTATCATTAAGAGTATTAACTCTGTTTACCCTGCGCGATGTGGTTAGACATCGCGAGGTTCGTCAAAAATCATTGCTACTTCTGCATACAATGCTTCCCAAGGCAGGTATGCTATTCTTGTCGCTTGTTAAAAATGAGAAAGCCTTTCTTGATCTCGCTTGCGAGCTGTGTGCTAATTTTTATTCTTTTCTTACGGCCGATCTCCGCTTTTAGTCAAACCTATACTCAGGATGATGCAACGGAAGTAATATTGGCGGGTGGCGGGACGGATCCCTCACATACGTTAAGCATTAAGGCGCCCTCTCTTGCATCGAGTACGACCCTCACGATGCCGAGCAGTAATGCAAGCGGCTACCTTACCAACGATGGCTCGGGGAATCTCTCCTGGAGCGCGCTCTCTTCTGGTGTTACTGAAGTACACAACGTTAACGATTCCACCACGACCAGCACCAGCGAGACAGCCGTCGGCTTGCGGGATTTTGATATTGTACCTGGTGCAGGCGATTACCTGGTCCTATTCAATTCCTATATCGAGAACAGCGGCGCGAATAATCGGAGCCAAATTTCTATTTATGCTAACGGGACACAGGTTGCGCAGTCGGTTCGCGCCGCGGACATTTCGTCGTCCAGCAGATATTACCCTATTTCAACAATGGCCTATATTTCGGGCCTCAGCGCCGGTCAGCACATCTCTATGGAGTGGCACACTAGCGCCAGCACTTTAAAAATCCACGAACGGACGATGATTGTGATGAAGTTGAAGTAGTTTGTTTCAGATTCACTCGCTTCTCCAAATCGATCGGGACTGCGCTTACAATCGCAAATTCAATCCTATATTCAAATGGAATGATAGCGAATGCCCCTATAATCGTAGAGGTTAAAATCCGTCAGGCCCGAAAAATACTGGAGAGATATATAGGATACGTCCCCTGCCCACCCTATCGCAGCACCTGCTTCGTTAAATGTGTTGAGCCGTGGCAAATTGGATGATACATTTCCAAAGTAATAATAATCGTAATAGTATGGATAGTAGCCGCCATCCACGGTTGCCTGGCCAAACATACCTTGCACGAAATAATGCGGCGTAACGAAATAGCGCAACCCAAAATCCGATGCGGTTACTGTTGATCTGCTAGTACTCATTCCTGCTGATACCGGATAATTTGCCTCCGAACGTGTTTGGTAAAAGAACTCGAACTCATGCATAAAGTCGAGGCCAAAACCACCCTGAAATGAGAGTTCCGGATCGGGGAAACTACTGCCGGAAGCCGGAAATACCTTATTACCATTCATCATAAAGGTCAATCCAGGGCCGCCGAAGAGGAGCAATTGCAGCGCACGATCGTGGTGCGTTTCGCCGACCATATTCGGTATTGTCGCCGCAATTCCCTCGAGACCATGCACTCGAGAAGAATCGACAGACACGAGCACCGGTGCATAATTGAACCACGTACCGGTCATATCATCGATCAAATTTCCAACTCCGAGAAATAGGAGATTTGGGATTTCACCACTCCACAACCATTTTACAAGACCAACAGTGGTCGTTTTATCTCGATAAACGAGCCGTACTGAATCCATATGACGATCGAGATAAACACCATGCTCATCGTTCTCAAGCTCATACGTCGGCAACCGGCGGCCCTGCATATCCTGCACTTCGGCATCCCGCGGGCCAAGCACTTGAAGCCGTGGGTTTGTGTGAAACAACGTCCCGCATCCTGCAAACGCAAGCGCTGAAACCACTAAGAACATTTTTGCAGAGGACATAACTATTTGAGAGGATAAGCAACAATGCGGTCGATCGTTACATGGCCACGATTGTGAGGCGCAGTACCATAACCAAAAAAGTTTTCGTCGAGCTGGATGTTTGCCCATAGCGTCGCCCCTCGAAAAGCAGACATTTGGTCTGATGGAATTTCGAAGCTGTCAAAGCCCAGGTTAATAAACTGCTTGAGGAGTAAATTTGAATCGGTTACCAAGATCTGTGCTTGTATATTACTCTGTGCTTCCGCGTCCTGAGTATGACAAGTGAATGAAGTTGCAGTATCACGCAGGAGTGTGTCGCCGGGTCTCGGTGATGTTATGACAGCCGTGAAGCCTGTTTCAAAAGATGTATCGATCTGAAGGTGATATGGGAAAACAAGTGTAACAATGTTCTGCTTGCCATCCAAATGGTAAGGCGCAGCTGAATTATAAATAGCGGGCACAGTGCTGCCTAAATTACGATACACCGTATCACCATTGACAATTATATACTGGAGCGAATCCAGAGTGACGTAGGGATCTAAGTCATAGAGATCCGGCGAGACGATAGTCGACGCATGTTCGGAGCCATCGGGCCACCGTTGCGAAACATAATGGACATCGTATAGCATGACGCCGTTCGGCGGAAACTCCTGTGGATTCGGCGGCCACACACAACCGCCATAAACCACTATAACTGCAAGTAAGAGTAGGGACTGGAGACGCATTTATTCACATAAAGTACAACTACATATACAATAACGCGAAACTGGCGCTTCGGTTACAGTATTTCTTGATTTACAGATAAAAGCCGGCTTCGACCATTAACGCGCAATCAAAGGACTAACTTTGCGCGTGACCATCTTGCCACACTTCGGTTGCGTTGAGCGCAAAATCCTCTTGGGAATCGGTAATAAAGCGCACAACATAAAAGCATAGTATAGCTGCAACGATCTCTATCGAGGCAACGGTAATTCTTAAATACAGCCTGGCGAGTAACTCCACTGCCGGATTTTGAAAGCGCATAGCTAACGCGAGCAAGTTAGTAACCACATTCGTTGCGATCCAAAAGCCCCACCACCAACCGAGTAGCCGTCTTTTTTCTCGGTAAGAGCACCTGCTCTCTCGGCTATCCAACGTATCATCTGAAGAGGCCGCCACAAGTTGATAATAGGTACAAACCAAGCGCCCAGTGCCCAGCCTTGTTCGTAAGGTGGTGGCTCCGTATCAAATGCGATAGTATTATTATACGCATACCAGAACCAGGCGAGAAATGTCACGATGCTCGCAAGAAATGCGACCACACGTAACAATCCGAATACCGCGGCATATTGATCCACCAAACTCGGATGCAAAAAATCTTGCAATAATTGCATCATATCGCCTACCTTTGAGATACTTAAGAACGTTGTGATGATAATGCCGATATCGCCAATGATAAGTGCGAAAAGGAATATCTGCCCCCAGGATTGCAGCGTACGCAACGAATGAAAGAAACGTGGTGACCAATCATTCGCGATGATAGTCATTGGTGGCGTTTCATTTGTGTCTTGTTCAATTTCCATTGCGGACATTATCCTAAACCAATAATGCAAATATAAATGCCGCCAGGCTCATGTGCGGAAGATTCTGACGCGTTGAAGTAAACTCGGAGATCGGTTGAATCCACTGATCGTGTGGAATGCGGGAGGTACGCTTTTCCATAAATGCAAAACTACTACATTCTATTAGTAGAATGTGAAAGTGACCGCGTGGTGTCCGGCCCCTGCGCCGGACAGAGCTGACGCGACAGAGAGCTGTAACGTTGCATTGGTCGCCGCAGTGGGCGACCACCACGCTCACGAGCCCGAATTCATCCCTCCGTACTCATGTTTACCTCGCATGGGACCACGACTCCCTCTCATCATACTATTGCTCTTTTTCCCTCTCGCTGCTCACGCGCAGCTAAGAGTAAACAATGTTGCGCCGGCCTGTAACTGGCTTGCGGTAGGGCTTGGCGCCGTCTCGCCGGGATTCGGCGGCCTCGCGGAGTATACGCACGCCGAAAATAAGTGGGCGATCGGACTAAAGGCTCAGGGTGGCGGTAGCTTTGGGATCTTCGGCGCTCAGGAAGGCATCGAGTGGTACACGCTCCATGGCGGATATCAGTTCTGGTCACTGAAACGGAGCCTGCGAATTGTTGCCGGCCCGGCGTACTACGTGCACCACATGGATACCACGTATCTCTTCAGCAGCGCACAACGTCACGCCGATGATGGCATTGGCGTCGACGTCGAAGTTGAAAGCATTCTCGTGCACTGGAAATATTTTGGCATGGGTGCGGCAGCCACTGCGCTCGTCTCCCGAAAGTATTTCTTCGGCGGCGTTATATTGAACTTGTATGTTGGCTTACTCGAGTAACGCATCCCCAATCCTCTGCTCTGATTTTTCTTCAGTTTTTGAAGCATCGCTCGTACTATATCATCTACTGCTCTTATCTACCGCTGGCTTAGAATTGGATTAATGACGGCACGTTTTTGGGTCTCATACGGACCGGAATATGACTCCCGAAAATCGGAAACGCCTTGCAGACATTATCGAAGCCCAGAAAGATGAGATTCTGGAGGAGTGGCGCACGCGCGTACGGCCACTGCTATCAAAGTACGATATCTCCACGCCCATTCTCAACAATGAAATGCCCGATTTCCTTGATGAACTGACGCGCCGCATTCGAGATATAGACGTGCCGTACTCATGGGATGCCACCAAAGAAGATGATCGTGAAATTGAGACCACTGCTGTTAATCATGGCCGGCAGCGATTCGAAGCAGGTTATGATATTGTTGAGGTCATTAAGGAGTATGGGCTGCTACGCGAAGTGGTTATCGATCGTGCGGAATCCGAAGGCGTCGTGATCGGCGGCAAAGGCGGTCATGTGTTCAACTATGTCTTCAATCACGCCGCAGCAACGGCAGTGGAAACCTTCGAATCGGAAAAGCGAAACGAGACGCTCCGCCGCAGGAAAGAATATCTTGCGGTTGTGATGCATGACCTCAAGACGCCGCTTAACGCCATCATGATTGCTGCTCACGTTATCGAGGAAGCGGTCGATAAGCCCGACGTAGTGACCGAAATGGCACAGATCATTGTCCGCAGCGGTGAGCGGCTCGACGAATTTCTTCAGGATACGATCCGAAAAGAAAAAAGCGGTCTCAATGAAGGCATTGAAGATCTTATTATTCGGCCCTTCGAATTATGGCCGCTCGTTCAATCCGTAATGGATGAGCACAGGGTGCTTGCCGAGGAATCGCACACGAGCCTGCTTAACCTGGTACCGGCAAACTTCACGATGTCAGCCGACGCGGTCGCGCTCAAGACCGTCTTTCGAAATCTGATCTCGAATGCGATCAAATATACCGCGGGTGGCAAGATCACTACGGGTGTATCGACATCCCGAAAAGGTATGGTCGAGTGTTGGGTACGCGATACCGGTTCGGGTATTCCGACCGAGCGGATCGGGACGCTCTTTGAAGGTAAGACGGATCCTTCGCATAAAGGCAGCACCGGACTCGGACTCATCACCGTCAAGAAATTGGTCGAAGCACATGGCGGATGCATGACCGTCGAAAGCATGCCCGGCGAAGGAACGACCGTCCGGATATTTTTGCCCTGCAAACCTCGGCCAGAAAATGGTGGTGTCTGAACGGGGATTTATGAGATGGGGAGGATGTCTGGGATAGACGAGCATCATCCCAAACATTCCATGCAACCCATCCCAGTGGTCGGAGCCGTCTGAATGGGAAATTATGGGAATGTCTGAACTAAGATTTTGGGGATGGAGGGGATGTCTGGGATAAGAAAGCATCATCCCAAACATTCCATGCATCCCACCCATCCCAGTTCAGACACCTTCCCAGTCGTAGAGGTCTGAACGGGATTTATGCGAAAGGATGGATGTTTGACGGGTAGGAAATCCCATCTACCCTCATTATCCTCCTTCTTCCGTTCAGCTTTCTAAGCAATATGGATAAACACTTCGACGACAAAAAGCTGACCTATGATATTATTGGTTGCGCTATGCGTGTCCACACCGAACTTGGTTGCGGATTTCAGGAAGTGATCTATCAACGTGCATTGGAAATCGAACTGCAAGAAGCTGGAATGGAATACCGTCGCGAATTTGAAATGCCAATTCGCTACAAAGGACAATTCATTGGCGGGCGACGAGTTGACTTTCTTATTAGCGGCATATCTGTCGAACTCAAAGCGCTCACTCAATTGGAGGACGTCCACTTAGCTCAAGCAATGAACTACCTTGAAGCGTACGAACTCAAGACCGGCTTACTCATTAACTTCGGTGCAAAGAAGCTGCAGTTCCATCGATTGACAAACACGCATATCTGAACTGGAAAACATCTGAACTGGGATGGGTGGGATAATGGGGGTTATTGGGATTCTCCCAGCCATTCCCCGCTTTTCGCTGACACAATTCAGACGACATTCCACCCATTCAAGAATAGAGTTCATCCCATCCATCCCCGCATCCCATCAATCCCAGTTCAGACATCACAATGAAGCACCCTGCCTAATTTTCCACGCTGGCGCTACTTGTAAATCCCTTCTCTTTCGCCCATGATAGCATCGTAGTGTAGTACTCGGGAGGTGACACAGCATTGGTGAGATCTTCCCGTATGCCCCCGGTCTTACACTGTAGCATCCCATGATCGCAATTCGGAAGGACCTTCGTAGTTAAGCTTGCAGCCGAGTTTTTTCCGATAGTCCGCTTATATAACGCCCGCGTTTTTTTCCAATCGATATTACAATCTTTGTCGCCAAAAATGGCAAGGACGGGACAATTGATCTTGCTAAGCACTTTGTCAAAGTCCGGCACGTAGATCTGTAGCCCTGTTTTATCGTCGAAGGTAATCTCTCCCGTTTCAATTTTCTTTTGCCATGCCAGATATCCTTCTCGCGTCGGTTTGCTGCCGCCCGTTAAATAAATGTCGAACGAATCGCGCCGAAGGTCTTCCGTCGCTTTTAAGTTTTCCTCGAATGTTCCGCCGTGCCGCGCGATCGCGATCCCTTTTCGCCATTCGTTTACCAGCTTTCTTGTTTGCGATTTACTTCGTCCCTCGATCGCAAAATTCTTTTCAAGCAAATACTGAAAGTTTTCTTCACCGTCCGGGCCGCTGACGGAAATCCAAAAAGCGATCGGATACTGGGTTATCACTAATGGACAGATCCATCCCGCTCTGCTAATGCCCCATAATCCGATCTTCTCCGCACCCGTTATGTGCCTGGACTTCACTTCCGTAATGGCAGCGATAACTTCGCTTGCGCTGTTTTGGACCGTCTGGTTGTAATCGAAAACACCTTCGCTCTTGCCACAGCCGGCTTTATCCCACAGTAGGCAGGCAATGCCCTGCTCCGCGAAGCGTGTTCTAAGCTTGTAGTATCCGTTGCTTTCAACAAAATTCGTTCGTCCGCTACCGGGCACAAGGATGACCAAAGCGCTGGCTTTTGTTTGAGTCGGCGAATCGAGTAGACCACTATAGCGCTTACCCTCAAAAGAGAATGTAAAGGTATCCGTTTTTATTTGCGCCTGTATTCGTTCGCAAGAAAGAAGAAGGACAACCAACAGGACTTTATGCATGGCGAGATTACTCTTTTGCGGTGATGTGGCTCGTTTCGAACGACGCTTGTGTCATCTACGCCCGTGCTTCTCGATTGTTACCCAGTTAGGGATTGCTTCGTCGGAGTCATCTCCCTTGCGGTCGATGCCTCCTTCTCGCAATGACGGCGCTTTTGGGGTGTTGGCCCGGAGCCCGGACTTCGGTCCCCGAACCCCGAGCCCAAAGGAAACTTCCTGAAACCAAGTTCATGTTTGCGCGTAGCACTCGCCACGCGAGAGTGCTAACAGCCGAGTAAGAATCGGCGATTATGGCCGATTTTAGTGGATAGTTGATAGTGGAGAACGGATAGAGTGAATGCGAAATCTGTCGCCTATGCGCCAACTTCTATCCTCTTTCCACTATCCGTTATCCACTCGTGACCAGATTTTTCAATTCGTAACCAATTCTTAAAAAAGAGAACTATGAACCTAAAACCATTGCACGATCGCCTGATCGTCCGTCCGGCAAAGCCAGAGGAAGTGACGAAGGGCGGAATCATCCTTCCGGATACGGCGAAAGAGAAGCCAGTCCAGGGCGAAGTGCTCGCTTGCGGACCGGGCAAGTACGACGAAAGCGGCAAACTCACCCCGATCGGCGTGAAAGTCGGCGATAAAGTCCTCTATGGTAAGTACTCCGGCACCGAGATCTCTCTCGATGGCGAGGACGTGCTCATCATGCGCGAAAGCGATGTCTTCGCGATCGTAGAGACGAACGGCAAAGCCAAGAAGTAATTAATAATTAAGAAAGAAGAATTAATAGGAAGAAGGATCGGAAGCGAAGCAGCTCAAACCTATTCTTTATTAATTGTTAATTCTTAATTTGTCTCACTAACGGAAAAATTTTAGATCAATAATACCATGGCAAGTAAGCAAATCCTATACGATACCGACGCACGCGCGAAGTTAAAGCGCGGTGTCGATCAGTTGGCCGATGCAGTGAAAGTCACGCTCGGACCGAAGGGCCGCAATGTCGTCATCGACAAGAAGTTCGGCGCTCCGACTATCACCAAGGACGGCGTAACCGTCGCGAAGGAGATCGAGCTCGAAGATCCGATCGAGAATATGGGTGCGCAGATGGTCCGCGAAGTAGCATCGAAGACGTCAGACGTCGCCGGTGACGGCACGACGACCGCGACGGTGCTCGCGCAGGCGATCTTCCGCGAAGGTCTTCGCAACGTAACCGCCGGTGCCAATCCGATGGACCTCAAGCGCGGTATCGACCTCGCAGTGACGAACGTCATCGAAGAGTTGAAGAAGATCTCCCGTCCGATCCAGGGCAAGAAGGAGATCGCGCAGGTCGGTTCGATCTCGGCCAATAACGATTCCTCCATCGGCGATCTCATCGCGGAAGCAATGGAGAAGGTCGGCAAGGACGGCGTTATCACGGTTGAAGAAGCGAAGGGTATCGAGACGGAGCTTAGCGTCGTCGAAGGTATGCAGTTCGACCGAGGCTATCTTTCGCCGTACTTCGTCACCGATCCGGATACGATGGAAGCGGTGCTCGAGAATCCGTACATTCTCATCCACGATAAGAAGATCTCTTCGATGAAGGACCTTCTTCCCGTTCTCGAGAAGGTAGCGCAGGCTGGCCGCCAGATGCTCATCATCGCCGAGGACCTCGAAGGTGAAGCGCTTGCGACGCTCGTCGTTAACAAGCTGCGTGGCACGCTTAAGATCGCAGCCGTAAAGGCTCCGGGCTTTGGCGATCGCCGCAAAGCGATGCTCGAGGATATCGCGATCCTCACGGGCGGTACGGTCATCTCGGAAGAGAAAGGCTTTAAGCTCGAGAACGCGACGCTCTCCTATCTTGGCACCGCCAGTCGCGTAACGATCGATAAGGATAACACCACGATCGTTGAAGGCAATGGCAAGAAGGATGAGATCAAGCGCCGCATCAACGAGATCAAGTCGCAGATCGACAAGACCACATCGGATTACGATCGTGAGAAATTGCAGGAGCGCCTTGCAAAGCTTTCGGGCGGCGTTGCTGTGATCAAGATCGGTGCTTCGACCGAAGTCGAGATGAAGGAAAAGAAAGCACGCGTTGAAGATGCTCTTCATGCGACCCGCGCTGCGGTCGAAGAAGGCATCGTGCCGGGTGGCGGCGTTGCCCTCCTCCGCTCGATGAACGGACTCACCAACGGCTTCTCCAGCAAGCAGACGAACCCCGATATCAAGACCGGTATCGAAATCATTCGCCGCGCGCTCGAAGAGCCGCTCCGCCAGATCGTTAACAATGCCGGACTCGAAGGCTCGGTCATTGTCAATAACGTGAAGGACGGCAAAGAAGACTACGGCTTCAACGCTGCGAGCGAGGTCTATGAGAACCTCTTCGCTTCGGGCGTTATCGATCCGACGAAAGTAACGCGCTCGGCGCTGCAAAATGCCGCCAGCGTTGCTTCCCTCCTCCTCTCGACCGAAGCGGTCATCGTGGAGAAGAAGGAAGATAAGCCTGCCATGCCGGCCATGCCTCCGGGCGGTGGAATGGGTGATATGTATTAATATCTACAAGGCCCGCCGCACGGCGGGCCTTTATATTTTTGTGGAGGTTTGGTATGGCATCAATGGTTCTGGCATTACAACAGGCCGCACGAGATCCATCGTATCCAGTCTCAAGGCTTCTTCGAGATGCCGCTACACTCGCATTCAAGGTGCGTATCTCGGGCATGGATGACTTTTTTGATGGGGAAAGGAATGGCTATGAGGGTAAAGAATTGCCTGATTACAGATGGCTCTCAGGTACTCCTGTCGCGCAAACAACCTTCGGGCGGTGGGTACCTCTGACCCTGGTTGGTTTCGATCAGGAGGGCTTCTACAAAAGGCCTCTCGTCCATTCCGTATCGGAAATAGAAGAAATGATTGCGCGTGCAGGAGGCACTACGCTTGTAATGCCATACCCGAACAAAATTGTTGAAATGTTCCGACCACAAGATCCGGATCTTGGTAGTGCAGGGATTCAAGTCGGAATTCATCAATTCAAAGGCGTGCTTGAACACGTTAGGGATATGATTCTCAACTTCGCGCTTTCCCTTGAAAAGAAAGGACGCGATGTAAATGAGGAGACGATTGAAATCATAAAACGAGATGATCTCAATATTTCAAAAAGCGAGGTCAAAGAAGCAACGACTGTAATAAATATTGAAAATCTTCAAGGGATTGCAGGCACTGTGGCTTCTTCATCGGTACGGTTCGGCGATTTTTCTTCAATTTTAAACGTACTGAAAAATGCAAACGTCCCGCAGTCCGAGCGCAATGAACTTGAAAATATTGTGGATGAAGCTACGACGTTGCCCTCAGACGAACGGAAAGGACTTGCATCGCGCGCAACAGCCTGGCTTGATAGAAACAAATCCTTCCTTTTGACCGCCGGCACTGAGGTTACGAAGCTACTGCAACGAGCTTCACGTTCTCTAAGCCACACTGATGGACACTGTAGCCGTTCGTATGCTCGATAATGCAAACGGCCCATATTCATGGGTTCCTTTGGCATCGTTAGTCGTTGCAGCTCTTGCATCGATCGCGGCCATAATCAGCCCGATTATGTCAAGGAGAACTACGAGACAGCAGATTATCTCTACAAGCCGCCAAGATTGGCTTAACAAAGTGCGGCTCAAAGTTGCGAAGCACCTCCAACTTACAACGATACTTCACGGGAAGACCTCCCTGTCAAGGCCGTACCGAGTGCGACAACTAGAAGCACTGGTACTTCTAGAATATCAATTAGAATTACTTTTAAATACGAGCGAGGCGAATCAAGCGAGCATACTCCTTCATCTCCGCGAATTACGCGATATATGCATTGACAAGCAGCGACTCGCTCAATATGTGCTGTATCGTGATCGTTTTACGAAGGAGTTCGCCTCCTTCCGTGATGGTCTGTGGAAAGAGATTAAGAAAGGGAGATAGCTTCGATCACAAGCGCAGAGCGGTGAAGTACTCGCAGCCCAGCATGAAGCGAAACGGAATGCTGGGTGGCAAAGCAAAATAGTGTCGAAGCCCTGAAAGGGCGTTGTACTCCGCCCCTTCAGGGCTAATATTTTTCACGCGTTGCTAACCCAGGGCTATCGTCCCTCGATCAGGTCGAGGGCAGGCTCCGGGCTGCGAGCACTGCGTCACTTCGTGACTTGCAGCGGGATTTTTGAGGTAGGCCGGCTGTTCTGGTTTACGCATACCTTCAGAAAATAGAAACAGGCTTTGAGCCGCACAGACCCCATGTCCTCTCGCATCGAAATAACACCGCAGGGACTTGCACTCTCGATCTACTCGGAGATGATCGACGTCGATTCGTATATCGAGGAGATTGAGACCGAGCTTAATAACGACGAGCGCGAAAGGTTTCTCCGTGTGCTCCGAACTTACTACCTTGCCAGCATTTCTATAGCTATCGAAATTGTTGCGAAAACAGAATCCGGCATGAGCGCGGTGCTGACGGAGATAATTGGCCTCGAGCAAGAACGCGGTATAGGTCTGACACTTCTGGAGATCCGAACAGTATTCTCCGATATGGTCGAGCTTCTCACTGACCAGGCACAGCCACTGGAGTGGGGACTTGCCTGGGGAAGCCGTCATAATTTCTCCACCTTGAATATCGAGCAGCTTCTGGTAATTTCCGTTTGGGCTGAGACGACCTTCCAGGCTTCACTCGAATTTCTATCTCGGTTCAAAATTCTCGCTGGCTTCCCCGCATCTCGAAATTGATCTTCAATGGCGGCGTACCCCGCACATCGCCCCCAGGGCTAATCTTTTTCAAACATTGCTAACCCAGGGCTAACGCCCTGGGCTGCGAGTACTTCGTCACTCCGTGACTAAACTGACACTGTTATCTCCCTAATCCAATAATCTCCCCAAATCCACGTTCAGACGACTTGCTAATTCAGGCAATCATCTCTCCGAGGATCCACCGCAGCTAATCGGTTCGCGACACAAAACACCTCCCGGTTGTTTATAGTATATGCCACGCTCATTGCGCACTCGCGCTTTCGCAGGTCTCACTCAATTTGTTATTGCACTTGCGGTACTCATCTTCGGTGCCGCGTGGACCTTCGATTATTGGCAGGGCTGGATTTTCCTCTTCGCCTTCTTTACCATCGTCACTTACATCACGTTTCACTTTCTTAAATCCGATCCGGGACTCATCGAACGGCGACTTAAAGCAGGCTCGGCGGCTGAAAAGGAGAAGAGCCAGAAGATCATACAGGCTTTTGCTAATCTCTTCTTTCTTGCTATCATAGTATTTCCGGTGCTCGACCATCGATTCGGTTGGTCCGACGTCACGGCGATCGAGTCGCTCATCGGCGATCTATTGGTTGTCGTTGGTCTCTTGATCGTGTTTCTCGTCTTTCGGGAGAATAGCTATACGTCGGCAATTATTGAAGTCGGGAGCGAGCAAAAGGTTATTACGACAGGACCATATCGGCTCGTCCGTCATCCGATGTATTCGGGGGCTTTGCTGATGCTGCTTGGCGTCCCGCTTGCGCTCGGTTCGCTGTGGGGATTACTCTTTTGGCTACCGATGCTCGTGGTGATCGTACTGCGCTTAAAAGATGAGGAGAGATTTTTAAAAGCGAACTTACAAGGATATCCTGATTACACTACTCAAACTCGCTTTCGGCTTATCCCAGGAATTTACTGATCGGGATGATCTTGCTTAGGCGCGACCTCACTCCGTAAACTCAAAGAGTATTTTTGATTTCCCAAACCTATCGATTCGAATAATATTCGATGGCCGCTCTGACTCAGCAATAGGACGAACGATTCGAAGCGCCTCCTCTTCCGTAGGGACGCCGGCTGCCACTTGAGTGACCATGGTATCGTGACGACTTACATTCCAGTGGTTCTCAAATTCCGAGAGTACGAATCGTACCATTCGAAGGATGCTCTACAATTCACGTGCCGCATGAGCCGAAAAACTGCGTCATAGTAAGGGTTTATATTGCGCTATTATCGCATAGTAGCACATTGATATGCTGGTGGTAAGCCATTTGCACTACGGCATTGCCATGAGTGACCAGCCTTCCATACCAGCCCCATCCTATCATGGTGCTCAGAAATTCTTGTTTTCGACTGGTATCGAATGCAGTTACCCTACTATTACAGTCAATGGCAAGCGGGTGCGGGTCGATGAGATGGAAAAGTGCTGCCACTATACTCATTGGCGGGAGGACTTTAAGCTGGTTAAAGAGTTAGGCGTGGATGCTTTGCGATATGGCCCTCCGCTCTATCGCACCCATGTCGGGCCCGGTAAATATGACTGGTCTTTTGCGGACGAGACCTTCGCCGAGCTAAAGAAGATGAACGTGATCCCAATAGTGGATCTGTGTCATTTTGGCGTGCCGGACTGGATCGGGGATTTCCAGAATGCCGACTGGCCATATTACTTCGCGGAATATGCTCGAGCGTTCGCGACACGATTTCCGTGGGTGCAATTCTATACTCCGGTGAATGAAGTATACGTTGCTGCGACGGCCTCCGCTCAACGTGGATTATGGAACGAGCAGCTTCAAAGCGATGAAGCATTCGTTCGAGCACTAAAGCATCTTTGTATGGCGAATCTGCTGGCGATGAACGCAATCTACGATCTTCGCCATGACGCTGTGTTCGTGCAGAGCGAATCGTCGGAATATTATCATCCGAGCGAACCGAAGTCGATCGACAAAGCCAATTTCCTGAATGAGAAGCGATTCCTTCCACTCGATCTTATTTATGGCTATCCGATCAATGCCATGATGTATGAATACCTCCTCGATCGAGGGATGACGAGAGAGGAATACCACTGGTTCGCTCAGCATCAGTCGCACTCGACTTGCATTATGGGCAACGATTATTATGTAACGAACGAGCACCTCGTTCACCCGAACGGCTCGACCACGGATGCCGGCGAAATATTTGGGTACTATGTTATCACCCACCAATACTACGAGCGATATCATTTACCCGTGATGCATACCGAGACAAACTTTCGGGAGCCAGGATCGGTAGGCTGGCTGTGGAAAGAATGGGCAAACGTCCACCGGCTACGTCAGGATGGTGTTCCCATCGTTGGCTTTACATGGTATAGTCTTACGGATCAAATGGACTGGGACACGATGCTAACAAGAATGGACGGTCATGTCGATGTTCTCGGTCTCTACGATCTCGATCGAAAAATTCATCCCGTTGGCGAAGCCTTCAAAAAGTTAATAAGTCAGTGGAAAGAAATTCTGCCGCTCGAAGCACTGCATCCGAGAAATAGGAACCAGTGAGTTTTGCCTTGTACCGTTGTTCTTTGAATGAATCGTTTTTCTGACTGGCCGTTGAATCGGGTGACAATGTTATGTGTTTCAGTAGAGACATGCTCAGCCTGCACGTATCGTTAGCGCTCTTGCTCTCGACGCTCCTCACAGCTCCCCAACCAGCCAAAGGAAGCCTCGCGCAAGAAGTGCATAAGCTCACGGAAGCGATCAACCGTCGCGACCTGAATGCCCTTAAAGCTGAGGTGAGTCCGAGCCGAATTTATGTCGAGATCGCAGATAAGCCGGGTGCTTATCTTACGAGCAGTCAGACGGTCGTTGTTATGGAGAGCTTCATGCAAAACCGGACATCGCTTAACTCATCCTTCGAGTTTGTTACGGACGACGGCGAGCGAGGAAGCGCCTCCGGGCAATTAGCAGCCCGCTATGATGGGAGGCCCGTCACCTATCGGCTGAATTTTGGCTTTCTGAAAAATGACCAGGGAAAATGGCAGCTCACTAAAATATCGATGAAATGAAGCATGGGTGTTAAATTCACGTAATATGGTCAAAAATCGTGACCTTGTGGTAACAATCTTCACTCCTAAGCGTTATTAGTAGCGTATCTGGTTTAGTTTTTTGCAGGCATATTTTCAGTTGGCCTGCTAATTGCTTAACAGCTACCCAAACGTCTCCTATTGTACACACAAACTTAGCGATTCTCAGAGAAATAAAAAGAAAAAATCCTGAAATTTCTAACGAATAGCGTAACAATCAGAGAGACACTCCGTACAAGTTTAAGAAAGCAGTAGAGAAACTCATAGCTTAATAGGTTTAGCCGGGGTCTAGGGACAACCTCCGGCTTTTTGAAGACACAACACAACTCAATCAGACCTCGGGTAACTCTCACCACCCGGGGTTTTTTATTCCACTCGCTCCCTATCGCCCTTGACAGTCTCTCAGCGAAGTTATCGTACCGGAAGAATCAAATATTGAATAATCATGACGAGAATAGTGTTTTGATATTCGTATTACCTGTTACTCCAAACTCACCGCATGAAGTACGCGAATTCGATCCTCGATTTTATTGGAAATACCCCGCTTCTAAAACTTAATAAAGTCATTCCGAAAGGTCTTAAAAGCACGGTCCTCGTAAAGCTTGAAGAATTTAATCCTGGTGGCTCCGTAAAAGACCGTATCGGTATTCGAATGATCGAGGATGCCGAACGCTCCGGTCGCCTCAAGCCCGGCGGTACTATCGTTGAGCCGACGAGTGGCAACACCGGTATTGGACTCATGCTGGCCGCCACACAGAAGGGTTACAAGTGTGTATTTGTAATGACCGATAAAGCCTCTATCGAGCGTGTACGTTACTTAAAGGCAATGGGCGCTGAGATCGTTGTAGTATCGAGCGCAGCGAAATCCACTTCGCCGGAATACTATTACAACACCGCCGTTCGCCTTTCGCAGGAAATTCCAGGCGCTATCATGCTCAACCAGTATGATAATCCGATAAACCCCGAAACACATTATACGACGACGGGCCCGGAGATCTGGCGCGATACCGAAGGAAAGCTTACACATTTTATCGCCGGTATGGGCACGGGTGGTACGATCAGCGGTAATGCACGCTACTTAAAAGAAAAGAATAAAAATATTAAAGTTATCGGTGCGGACCCTGCCGGCTCTTCTATTAAAACCTTCTTCGAGACAGGCCGGCTCGTAGAAGCGCTTCCTTATATGGTCGAAGGTGTCGGACAAGAGCGTATTCCGGTCAACCTTCATCTTAAGTATGTCGATGAGGTGATAAACGTTGCTGATAAGGATTCCTTCCTCATGGCGCGCCGCTTGGCGCGCGAAGAAGGTATTCTTTGCGGCGGCTCCTCCGGTATGAATGTATGGGCAGCGATCAAGGTGGCTGAGAAAGCACCCGAAGGCAGCATCATTGTAACGATCATTTGCGACACCGGAGAGCGCTATCTTACCAAGCACCATTCGGATGAATGGCTGAAAGAGAAGCGACTGCTCGAAACAGAGAGATTGTCCATCGGCGTAATGGCCGGACTTAAGAAAAGCCGAATCCAAAAGCTTCTCAGCATTGCACCGCATGACACCGTTCGTGAAGCGATCCGTATCATGGATGAGTCGGGTATTTCGCAATTACCAGTCCTCGACTCGGAAGGTAAGTCTGTGGGCTCGGTACGGGAATCGAAACTGATGTCTAAGGCGCTGGAGGATCGTGACATTCTTGAACGGCCGATCATCGACGTTATGGACCCCTCATTCCCAGTCATTGATGAAAGCAAGGACACGAAGACCGCCGTTTCGCTTCTCCGGGATTCTCCTGCGATCCTTGTCGAAGAATTCGGCAAAGTCACGGCAATCGTAACGCGGCATGATGTGCTGGAATATATCTGACCTTGATCTTCGGGTTAGTATGCAGTCAACACTATTAAAGTTTTCTTAGCTTCTGATCTCGTCGATCCGATTTAATTACATTCACCACGTTAAATGCCAGGCTTTAACACCACAGCAATTCACGCCGGACAAGAACCCGAAAAATTAACCGGCGCCGTTACCGTACCGATCTATCAATCCACTACCTACGCACAGCAGGAGTTGGGCGAGCATGTGAAGTACGATTACGGCCGTACGATCAACCCGACGCGTGAGGCCTGGGAAACGAGCCTTGCCGCTCTGGAAAATGGTATTGCCGGATTCGCCTTCTCTTCCGGTATGTCGGCGATCGCGGCGGCAATGTCCATTATTGGCCCCGGCGATCATGTGATCGCCGGCAATGATATGTATGGTGGCACTTATCGTTATTTCTCGAAAATACTCGAGCCGCTGGGCGTAAAGTTCAGTTATGTGGACATGCGCAATCCCGCCAACGTACAGAACGCTATCAAGGACAATACTCGCCTCATTTATTGCGAAACACCGACCAACCCGATGATGAATCTTACGGATCTTGGCGCAATTGCTAAGATAGCACGAGAAGAAGGATTGATCACGGTCGTCGATAATACGTTCATGTCACCGTACCTGCAGAACCCGCTCGATTTCGGTATCGAGATCGTAGTGCATTCTGCAACTAAATATCTCGGTGGACATTCCGATGTTATCGGTGGTGCCTTGGTTACTTCGAAGCAGGAACATGCTGAGAAGATCAAATTTTATCAAAATTCCTATGGCGCTGTCCCTTCCCCGTTCGATTGCTGGCTGCTTCTACGAAGCGTAAAGACGCTCGGTCTTCGCATGCGTGCACACTCCGATAATGCACAAGTGATCGCAGAACGATTACATAGCGATCCGAGAGTAGCAAAAGTGTTCTATCCTGGACTCGCATCGCATCCGCAGCATGAACTTGCCAAGTCGCAAATGAAAGCATTCGGTGGCATGATCTCGCTGGAAACGGGCAGTATCGATAACGCGAAGAAGTTCACAAAAACACTTCGGTATTTTACCCTGGGAGAAAGCTTAGGAGGAGTGGAATCCCTCGTGTGTCATCCGGTAACCATGACACATGGCTCTGTACCAGAAGAACGGCGCAAAGAACTCGGCATCACTCCAGGGTTGGTCCGATTAAGTGTTGGTGTAGAAGATGTCGAAGACTTGCTCGAAGATATCGAGCGGGGCTTAGAGGCCTTATGAGCAAGACAGCATTATTCTTACTTCTTGCAGTTGCTACGATCGGTTGCAAGAATAATTCTGCAATGCAATCGGAAGATGCAAAGTATGTGAACACTGCGGTCGATCTTATTCGCACGCGTGCGACTATTTCTGCGTCAAAGGATACATTGCGAATGGATTCTACACATGTTCTTTCGGCGCTCGATTCTGTTTATAAACGCCATGCGACAACCCGGCAGCAGTTTATCGATTGGACACTTCGGTTGTCCGAAGACCCAAAGAAGGCAAATGCCTTTTTCGATGCTGTAAACGATTCAATTAAGAAGACACCTTAAGCAGATACTTCCCGCGCCGAGCAAACATCGCAAATACCACAGCGAGCGGTCAGTGGGTGCTCTCCGAAATAGCGAAGGATCATATTACGCCGACATTCCCAGGCGGTTGCATAACTTACCATTGCGTCCAGCCGGGCCATGTTGGCCTCATATCGTGCCTGTAACGCCGCCCCGCCAACGTCGAGATATTTTATCGGCATCCGCTCGGCGACCAAAGAAAGCTGAAACACCTCAGTACCTGCTCGTGCCCGTAAGGCCGGCGAAAAACGGACGAGTCCAAGCCCTTCAATTGTGCGGATCGCGATCTTGAATTCTTCGGCATCCAAATTATGCCGTTCGATCAAGGCCTCTTCATCGACAAAGACATCCCGCTCGAAGGCTTCCGAGTCTACCGTCCTAAGTAGCGCAGAGATCGTTTGCTTTACGCTTCGACTGGCCGATTTATATGAGACTTCGTCCAATCGTGCACGAGTAGCTATAAATCGAATTCGAGAACGACCATCATTCGAAAGCCCGCGATGCCGTTTGACATGGCCGGCACTTACGAGCGCTTCTATGATCTGTTCGAGCCCCGCGCGTGGTCGTACGATCCGAGTAAGCACTTGATCGCTTGGCACAGTAAGAACACCTTGAAAGACCGAACCTACCGCTGTTCCCGCGATCTCATGCAGCGCCGTGTAGACCGATTTCACTTCTTCTTCGGTCGGCGAATTAGACCGGATTAGTGACTCCTGAAGCGTTCGGTCTCCTTCATTGTATATGAGTACGGCATTTGCCCGCTCACCATCACGCCCGGCGCGGCCTGCCTCCTGATAATAAGCTTCGAGCGAACCGGGAATATCATAGTGAATAACGGCCCTGACATCGGGCTTATCCACACCCATACCGAAAGCGCTGGTAGCGATCATCACTTTCGTGCGACCCGATTGAAATCGCTCCTGGACCTGACGCCGTAACGGCAGCGGTGCACCGGCATGATAAGCTTCAGCTAAACAGCCGTCCTTCTTTAACCATGACGCTATGCGATCGACCGATTTGCGAGTAGCGGCATAAACGATCACAGAGCTATCGGGCAGTGAGCGAATAATATCCTTTACCCGTGCATCCTTATCCGATTCGCGAATAACACCATAACCAAGATTAGGTCGTTCAAAACCGGTAATAACTTCCGCGTGATTTTGGAGTCCTAAAAGCTGGACGATATCTTCCCGAACATCGGGAGTAGCTGTTGCAGTGAGCGCAACTATAGGTGGACGCTTACCATTAGCGAAGTGACTATAGACTTCCGGGATCCGACGATACGAAGTACGGAAGTCGTGCCCCCATTGGCTTATGCAATGTGCCTCGTCGATCGCTAACAGTGAGATCGGCAAATACGCAAGCTCCTCTTTGAATGGATGGGATTCCAACCGTTCTGGTGCAGCAAAAAGTACCTTAATGCGACCATCCTGAGCGCTTCTTACCAGCGCGCGATTTTCTGCATAACTCAAAGTGCTATTGAGCGCGACAGCGGATATTCCTAATTTTCGCAGCCGATCAACCTGATCTTTCATAAGCGCGATCAGCGGCGAAATAACGAGAGTAATACCGGGCAACAGTGTGGCGGGCAACTGATAACAGAGCGATTTTCCGCCTCCGGTCGGCATAATAACCAAGGTATCACGACCTACTAAGACACTTTCAATAGCTTCACGTTGATGTGGACGAAAACCAGGCAGATGGAAGCATTCTTTAAGGGTGCGATCTAATGGATCGCCGTTGCTAAAAAGATCACTTTCGGACAACATGTCCAATCCTTACCGGTTTTTCTCCGATATTCTTTAATGCATCCTCGACAGCCTCGGAAGTGGAAGAAGGCACTAATAAAATCAGTCCGATACCAAGGTTGAACGTACGGCGCATATCTTCTTCCGGTACCATACCAGCTTCTTGTATCAAGCTGAAAATTGCCGGGCGTTTCCAGGCATTCCAATTAATATCCAGTTCAAGTTCGTCGGAAAGTACGCGTGAGGTATTCCCCACAATCCCGCCGCCGGTAATATGACTAAGCGCGTGAATATCTTTTCCAGGTTCGAAACGCTCCAGGAGCTTTGAAATAGGATCTAAGTAAGAACGATGCACTTTGAGCAACGCATCGGCAACCGTTCCGCCGTTCAGTACGGCCGGTTTCGAGTCGAGAGGATAACGCTCCAGCAATGCTCGGCGTGCAAGGCTATATCCGTTTGTATGAAGACCCGTGCTTGGAAGACCAATTAGGACATCTCCTGCCACCACGTTCTCCCGACGGAACATACGGTCACGATCGACGACACCGACGATGGTGCCAGCCAGATCGTAATCATCTTCCGCATACATGCCCGGCATTTCCGCCGTCTCGCCACCGATAAGTGCACAACCATTTTCCTGGCTTGCTTTGACAAAGCCTGAGATGACTGACTCTCCTACTTCCACATGCAGTTTACCGCACGCAAAGTAATCTAAAAAGAACAGAGGCCGCGCACCGCAAACAAGAATGTCATTCACGCAGTGGTTAACGAGGTCCTGCCCTACCGTGTCATGTTTGTTGGCTTCGATCGCCACTTTGATCTTCGTACCGACGCCATCCGTGCTTGAAACAAGTACCGGAAATTTCATGTCCGGAAAACGGGCATCGAACAGTCCGCCAAAACCACCAATATCAGTTAGAACTCGCTCGCTAAAAGTTTTGCGAACGAGTGGCTTTATCCGTCGGACCAGTTCTTCTCCAGCGTCGATACTGACACCGGCAGCTTCATATGTTAATCCGTACGCTTCCTGGGGGCGAACTTCTTCTACTTTCATTCAGGGATTATTGTGCGAGCGCCGTATAAATAACGGTCATACCGCAGGTCAATGTGGTTGGATTCTTAGGAGCGCTCAAAAAATTACATTGCAAACTGGCAGTAAACGAAGTATCTTTCATAAACTGCGTCACATCCTTCTTAGTAAGGATAAAATTGAGATCGGTCGAACCTTGCGGCAACGTATCGATCGCTACCGTATCAGTACCGATGAGTAACCGAGCGTATGCGAGATTATCAAGGGTATACGATGGATCGTTCGACTGAAGATAGACGCGCCACACCTCTGATGTCCGCAGCAAATAGGCCGATGTTTGGTTTTTCGTATAATCGTTTATCGTATCGATCTTTCCCGTGGTTACAAGCATCGTATCCTTGTTCAGACTAACGGAGTTCGAAAGACCAAAGGTAACCGTTCGCATGACGTTAAAGCTCAGGTATGAGTCGATCGGCGGATAATTGGAGCATCCGGCGAAAGCTGCGAGTATTAGAAGTATCGGCGCGTAACGGATCATGCGGTTTTGTTCTGGCCTGAACGGTGAGCTAACAAATGGCGGTTCCGTGCTGTTGCCAAAGAATTCGGTAATTATCCCGGCCTTAGCAACTTCAATAACTGTGACATCTTACCCTCACCTTCGAATCCGTAATAAGGAAGAGCGCCGCCTTATGGGTGGACACCTTTGGGCCTTTAGCAATGAACTGGTTGATATTCCCAAGGATCTGCCCGCTGGAACAATAGTGACGCTGGTCCGTGAGCGGGACGATTCCCCTATCGGACATGGCTTCTTCCACCCTCACTCACTGATTGCCTTCCGATCACTAACTCAAAATATAAACGAGGTGGTCGATGAAGCTTTTTTTGAGAGAAGAATCCGTGCCTCAGCCTCCCGCCGAGAGTTGTTGCTTAAACGGCGAAATGCAGTTCGTCTGATCCATGGTGAAAGCGATCTCTTGCCAGGTCTGATCGTAGACAAATTTGGAGATATTATTTCCTACCAGATCGTCTCGGCAGGCTTTGAGGTCCGAAAAGATATTATGATCGATATCCTGAAGCGGACGTTCGAGCCAACGGCGATCGTTGAAAAGAACAACTCACATTTACGCAAACGCGAAGAGCTGCCATTAGGCGAATCCATAATATACGGTTCTGATACAAGAACCGAGATCCACGATGCAGCAGGGACTCGGTATAGTGTGGATGTTCTCAGTGGCCAGAAGACCGGCTTTTTCCTGGACCAAATGGATAACCGCACTCGGTTACGGGATTTTGTCCCATTTGGCGCGCGCGTTCTCGATCTATTCGCCAACGATGGCGGGTTTGGATTGAATGCCGCCCTTGCTGGCGCTACCTCCGTTATTGCGGTTGACGAGTCACGATCGGCCCTCGAACGGATTCACAAAAACGCCGAACTCAATGGCATTGCAGATCAAATCTCGACGGTAGAAGCGGATTGTTTTCAGTACCTTCGAGAAGCGAAGGATGAAATGGATGTCATCATTGTCGATCCGCCGGCATTAGCGAAATCTAAAAAAGATATTCCCCAAGCGCGAAAAGGCTATTTGACACTCAATACCAATGCGATGAGACTCGTTAAGTCCGGCGGCATTCTCATAACTTGTTCGTGTTCACATCACTTGAGCTATGAAAACCTGCTGGAAGTTGTGCAGGAAGCGGCACGACGATCGCAACGGACAGTTACGCTGCTTGAGCGCCGTGGCGCGGGAATTGATCATCCTATTCTTACGGCAATGCCAGAAACTGAGTACTTAAAAGTGCTTATTCTGGGCGTCTTATAAGGGCTTTAGGCGAGCGTCTGTAAGCGCATCGCAGCTCACGTTGACAGCTTAAAATAACTTAATGGGTACCTACGTGTGCTCTACGAACTGTTGTCCATAGGTCACGGTTGCCTTTAAGGGAGCTGTTACGTTTGCCACGATAGAGTGTTTAGATAATAAAGGGTTCAGGATAGGTTTAGTTGGAGGATTTATGCGGTCGCCAGGTCATGCGAGAGCGTTTAACATGATAAAAATTGCCATCTTCACGCTGGTCTTTGGAGGGTTTGCGATATCATCGCAAGCTCAGTCGCCGATCGGCTCGACGAAACCGAGCACTAGTTCGGATACCGCGATGGTATTTCAGCCTGCGCAGCCGCTTATTAAGAGCCCACAAGAACTCGCGCGGGAATTCCCGAATACCTGGGGGTTTGATGCCTCCTTTAGCGACTATGGATTCGGCGGCGGCGTATTCATCGGACATAATTTTTCGTCCGATGTCAGTGGAATGATCTCCGCTGATATCGGTACTGCGAAAGGCTCGCGCGAATTCGACCTGATCGATGTCAATAAGATCAATCGAATCTTCGTGATACCGATCATGGCAAGCGTACAATACCGTCTTTTCCGGGAAGGTCTCAGCGATAATTTACGTCCGTATGTTACTGCAGGCGCAGGTCCGGTGGTAGCAATGACGACTCCCTACAACGAAGACTTTTTCGCAGCCTTTGCCGATGCTAAATCGAAGATCGTCCCTGGTGGATTTGTCGGCCTGGGTGCGAAATTCGGTCTCGATCCGAAGAGCAGTTTTGGTGCAAGCCTTCGGTACTTCATCATTCCCTATCCTGGCAGCCTCCAGAGTACCACGACAGAATCGCTCACGAACTTGAGTGGCCTCTTCCTGACCGTCAGTTACGGTTTTAATTTCTAAGCAGAATTTACAAGCGCGAGTTAATGGTGGTACTTAAAGTACTGTATCTCGCGCTCATGTTTTTCGGCCGCTTCTTTCGTTTTGAACGTCCCTAAGTTTCGCCGCTTTCCTGTTTTAGGGTCCTTCTTGCGTGAATAAATCCGATATTCGCCGGAGCGTAATTTCCTGATCATGGTGAGAATTGTTTGAATGTTGTGTTTTTACAACTAAAATGCCAGATCTTTTCATTTGCCTTCTCTGGAATTTTGGCCTTGTTATTTGGTTTTAGTCACAATCTAACGAGTTGTTTTCCTGATGATCCTCCGCTTGCTTTCTGTTCTCTTATTGCTAAGCTTTTCCGGTCTTGGCTACTCTCAAAGTTTAACCTTCGACTGGGTACAACGACAAACCGGTAAAGCTGCGGTCACGACGACTTCGATCGTTTGCGATTCTGCTGGTAATATCTATATCGGTGGGGCCTTCAGTGGCATGGTCAACCTGGGCGGAATAACACTCACCAGTATTGGACAATCCGATGCTTACGTTGCTCGATTCTCATCGAATGGGTCGCTTATCTGGGCAAAACAGATCGGAGCACTTCATACGGGGCAAACCACTTCGATAGCGCTCAGCCCAACAGGCGATCTTTACGCTATCGGTTACGTCTATGACACATCGCTCTTTCAGCTTCCCCCCTTGGTAAACAGAGCTTTCATTGCTCGTTTTACTGCAACGGGTAAACTTAAATGGCTTTTACGAAGCCAGAATGCCGGCTCGGCCACTCCCAATGGAATAGCGGTAAATCACACCGGCTCTTCTGTTTACATTGCTGGTACAGAGGCCGATTCCATGTCTCTTGGGACTGTTGGGGTCGGAGGTTGGCCCGCGTTTTCCACACCTGTAAATTCCATTTTTATCTCGAGGATCGATTCTTCTGGGAGGGTAAGATGGATTCGCAGTACCCACTCCGGCTCTCGCTCGGGTAATTATAACGCGGGGCTTTGTGCTACCGTTGATGATTCAGAAAATGTCTTTGTAGGTGGGTCATTTGCAGACTCCTTGAACCTCGGCGGTTTGCATCTCACAGGGCTTTATACACCTACTGCTGTTCTGCTGAGCCTCGATAGTAGCGGCCAGGCTCGATGGGTCAAAAACTTTGCGGTTCTCGGCACATCGGTACAAGCACTGTGCGCTTCATTTGGATCATTGTATGCAGCAGGACAATCGGCGTTGGCGATGCGCTTCCGATCTTCCAGTGCAGTCGATAAGATCGTTACAAATGTTGGTACACCACTTGGTGCCCAAGCCATCACTTCCGATGGCGCCGGAGGAATTTTCCTTGCCGGCAATTTCTCCGGCTCGCTCGCACTCGATTCCGTTAAGATCGGAAATCTCTCCGCAAAGTTATTTATCCTGAAATTAGATACGGGATTGCACGCCCGATGGGCAGCATATACAATGGTAAATCATGTTACGTACCCTGCCATTGCCGCGAATGCCGCTGGCCAACGGTTTGTGTCTGCTACGTATACCGATAGCATTCGAATTGGTCCCTATCTAATCGGTACGACTTATGGCTACACCAGTGGGTTCGTGACATTGCTTTCTGAGTTGGATATTGCCTGCCCTTTCAAACCGGCCACAGCATATTGCCCGGGCGATTCGATCGTTGTACCGGTCGATGTCATTGGACACTTCGGCAGCGATAATGTTTTCTATGCAGAGCTTTCGGACTCTCTCAGTCAATTTCGAGGACCGAAGCAAATAGGAATGTTGGCCGGCACGTCCAATGGATTTATCCGGGCGGTGATCCCCAAATCTACCTTACCCGGTTCTCATTACCGTGTGCGGGTTACTTCTACCGTACCTCCTTATGCAGGCGATGATAATGGAGTGAACGTTATGATAAGCGCCGCTCCCAAAGCGATCATGACGCCTAATGGCGCGATCGACCTTTGCGAAGATGACTCTCTCACTCTTACTGCTTCTGGAGGCGCTCACTATCAATGGTCGACCGGTGATACAACGCCCGCTATTCGAGTCGGTGCAAGTGGAGACTATTCGGTCTTTGTCGCGGGTAGCAGCGGTTGTGGGGTTTCACTACCACCTGCAACGGTCGTCATGAGGTTAAAACCACCCATTCCTCCCGTGACACGGTCCGGTAACACCATATACGCTAACGTAACCGGCGTTCAATATCAATGGTATTACAATCACAAGCCGTTATCGGGCGCTGTAAACTCCAGCCTTGATATCACCTATAATGGGACGTACAACGTAACGGTTACGAATCCATATCATTGTACTTCTACTTCCGAGGATTATAGTGTTACTGACCTGCTTCCATCCGCTGTGTCTCAAAATTCGATCTTGCCAATTGTTATTACTGCCGTTAACGGCGACAATATTAAGATATTGAATGCAGCCGACGAAAGTACTTTTATCGAGATCGACGATGTTTCAGGGCGGCCGCTCCTTAGCCACGCGGATCGAATAGCCGATAACGAAGCTACGATCTCGTTACCCCAATTTGAAGCACTCCCGTCAGGAATATATTATGTTCGTGTCGAAATTGCTGGTCAAGTAAAGACGCTTAAGCTAATTCATTCTCACTAAGGGCTATGAAAAAGGTCATCCCACTCATCCTGTTTACAAGTTCTCTCCTCATTCTGCTTGGTCTCACTGTTCGATTCGATCGCCAACGTGGCCGAGTGCCAGAGCAATTATTGGATGAGAACATAGGTGCGTTGCAATATCGCAATTACCTCATGCTTCGCGATCCGGCTACCGGCGAAATCCCTCGCGGTATTCATGTGCGCGAATTGGCATACGCCCGCTCGCTTCAGCATTCGTATCAGTCCCAGTCGGGTATGGCGACGATCCGAACGGATAATTGGACCTCGGCCGGGCCGATCAATCTCGGCGGAAGAACGCGGGCGATCGGGCTCGATATAACCAATGAGGCAACGATCCTCATTGCGACCGCCCAAGGTGGCGTTTGGCGTTCGACCGACAGCGGTAAAAGCTGGTCTCGGTCCACCGCGCCGGGACAGTTAAAAGATATGACCTGCATCACTCAGGATCATCGCAGTGGAAAGACGAACACATGGTATGCAGGTACCGGTGAACTGCTCAGCACAACGTGGCGGCGATCGTCGGTGGTGGATCAACCGTACTATCGAACGACTGATGTTGGCAATGGGATTTACAAATCGACCGACAATGGGGTAAGTTGGTTCGTGCTTCAATCCACAGTAGATCCTACACAAACGGTGCTGGATAGTGCCTTCGATGGCGTGTGGAATATTGTGGTCGATAATATTCATACGAATCAGGACATCGTGTTTGCGGCAGGCTACGGCGCGATCATGCGGTCGACGAACGGTGGTGTGTCGTGGTCACGCATACTTGGCGATCCGACTCATCCATCGCTTGCTACCGATATTGCAATGACTTCGACCGGCGTCCTGTACGCTTACTTTAGCCAGCAAACACTGGGTACTGGTGTTCCCACGACGGCAGGAGTCTGGCGCTCTCCGGACGGAGTTACCTGGAATAGAATTTCTCCCAGCGGTTGGGCGACCGGACTTGGCAGAATGCGTATCGCTATAGCGCCGTCAGATGAAAATACCGTCTACTTCGGAGGCTACTCTTCAACTCTTTCCACCAGTGCAGAACTTTCAAAATATACGTATGTATCAGGCGATGGTTCGGGTGCTGGAGGAACGTGGGAGGACCGATCGGGAAATTTACCGGATATTACCTATCCGATCGATCCGGAAGGATTAAATGTCTTCGATGGCTACACCATTGCGCTGAAGGTACACCCCACCAATCCGAATTTATTGTTTTTCGGCGGCACAAATTTATACCGAGATACCTCTGCCTTTGGTAACCAATTCGATTGGGTCTGGATCGGCGGCTATTATTCGCCGTGGGTCATCGCTTCGAAAATGAGCATCCCGACCGATAGCAGTCAAAGCTATCCGAACCACCACCCTGACAATCACGATATGGTCTTCAGTCCGCTAAATCCACGCACCTTGTACTCGGCAACGGATGCCGGTATTTTCGTCACTCGTAATTGCCTTGCTACCTTCAATGGAATTCGGCCAATAGAATGGACCAACCTAAATCACGGTGATGTGGCCAGCATGACGTATGTCGTCGGGCTCGACCATGCAACGAATGGCGATGGTACGCTCGTAGCGGGCTTCCAGGATCAAGGTTCGTGGCTCGGTAAAGCAGGCTCTCCGTGGACTCAATGGGATGGCGGTGATGGCTGCTACTGTGCTATTGCCGATCATGGCACCGCATATTACATGTCGAGTCAGGTTGGTTACGTAGCACGATTTGTACCCCCGAGCCAGCAAGGTACGGAGATTCGTCCTCCGCTCGAGGCTGGCACCAACCCGCAGTTTGTCACACCATGGATGCTTAATCCAGCGAATAACGAGCAGATGTTCTTTGCAGAGAATGACTCGTTGTGGCGGAATAATTCGCTCTCTCAGGCTAACGTTAGTTGGCAGCGATTAACACATTGTGTCGTCCCGGATGGAATTTACATTTCTGCTCTCGGAATGTCGGTATCCCCTGCCAACCGGCTTTATTATGGCACAAGCTATGGACAGTTATATCGCGTCGATAATGCTAACACCGGGGATCCGACCCCACGAGAAGTGACCAGCTCGATCTTCCCCAAAGGCGCGTTTATCTCTTGCGTTGCAGTCGACCCGCAGAATGCCGACAATGTGATCGCCTGCTTTTCGAATTATCATGTCGTAAGTCTATTTGCTTCGAACGATGGCGGCTCTACCTGGCGCAATATTAGCGGAAACCTCGAGCAGAATCCCGACGGCTCCGGTGATGGCCCGTCCACCCGTTGGGTAACCATCGTTCACCAAAGCGGACAGACCCTCTATCTGGTCGGCACCAGCGTGGGATTGTTCTCTGCTACCGATATTTCTTCGTCCAATGTTACGTGGACGCAGGAAGGCGTGAATAACATCGGTTATATTACAGTCGAAAATATCGATGCCAGACAATCCGATGGTTTTGTTGCGATCGCAACGCAGGGTGCTGGTATCTATACCGCGCATGTAACCGCTTCTGCCGGAGTGAGATCGGCGGCTGACGACATCACTCATTTATCCATCTACCCCAATCCGGCTTCCAACGTAACGACGATATCGTTTAAAACCACTTCCGAGAGCCGCCCCGAACTCTCTATACTTGATATTACTGGTAAGCGCGTGTTTTCGACTACCGGCGCTGATCTTGGAACCGGTAGCTATTCATTCGATTGTTCACGGCTCCCAATTGGGTCATATTTTGTTCAGCTACAAGTCGGAGAGGCTGTCGAAACACGGCGGTTCATAATACAGCGATAATACGCATACGATCATGGGTGATAAGGAAGTTTTTTCGATCCCGCAGGACGATAGTGATGAGCAGGAACGCGAACGACGTATCCAGGAAGCATTTACATCGCTGCGGAATAAAACCGGCAAACCTTTAAGCGAAGAAGAAGAGCGCCGTATTCGCAACATCCATGAAGCCGTTGCTTCCGGTGACAAAAAAGCGGCCGAAGAACATCTCTCCACCGTTCGGCAGGAATCGAGCTGGCTCTATGAAGAGCTAATGAAGCATCCCGAGATCTCTGCGATCTTGCGAGAGCTATCCATTATGGGGTTCTAAATGTAGTGCAAGCCGAAGCTTGCGCCTAAGTGTAGCGCATGCTTCAGCTTGCGCAGCCAGTATTAAACTATCCTTCTTTTCAGGATCAATTCTTCCGGCATCGACTCCCGATCGTGCCGTTTTCAAGCGCGTTATTCCCCGATAATTTTGATCAGCACTCGCTTTCTTCTTCGGCCATCATATTCACCGTAGAATATCTGCTCCCACGGACCAAAATCGAGCTTACCATTCGTGATAGCGACGGTCACTTCCCGCCCCATAAGCTGTCGCTTTAAGTGGGCGTCCGCGTTATCTTCACCGGTCTTATTGTGATCGTATTGCGAGATCGGTGCATGTGGTGCAAGTTTTTCGAGCCAACGCTCGAAATCCTTGTGCAGGCCGTGTTCATCATCATTGATAAAACAGGACGCGGTAATATGCATCGGATTCACAAGCACAAGCCCTTCCTTCACACCGCTTTCGTCAATAGCCTGTTGTACCTCATCCGATATATTGACATAACCCCACTCCGTTGGCAGGTGCATCCACAGTTCTTTACGGTATGTCTTCATGGTGAGTGGTGATGAATTATGAAAGTTGAGCTATGAATGTTCTATTGCGGCAAGCACCGCAAGTGCTTCCCTGGTTGGCTTAACATCGTGAGTACGAATAATTTTCGCGCCATGCTGCACGCCATAGCAGGCCGCGGCGATACTTCCAATTACCCGCTCTTTGGGCGGTGGATTACTCCCCATCGCTCGCCCGATCGATGATTTACGAGAGACTCCCAGTACCAGCGGTACTCGTAACGATTCAAATTCAGCGTGATGTTTTAACAGTTTGAGGTTGTCCTGATAAACTTTACCGAATCCAATTCCGACATCCGCCAGGATGGTCACTACCCCAGCCCTGCGCGCCGCTTGAATTCGCTCTTCCAAATATCGCTTTACCTCAAAAACGACGTCATCATACTCATAGTCTTCGATACGCGGCTTCTGAAAGTGAGGACCATGCCCATGCATGAGAATTATTGGAGCTTGCCGATTCGCAGCAGTTCGAAAAATTGCGGGATCGGTCGTTCCTGCGCTCACATCATTGATGATGTCGGCGCCTTCTTCTATTGCAAGCTCCGCAACCTCGGATTTCTGGGTATCCACTGAAATAAGGACATCCTGATTCTTTTCTCTAATCGCCTTTATTACTGGAATTACTCGCTCCAATTCTTCTGTCACGGATAAGGTCTGGGCTCCCACTCCATACGCCGCTCCGGGTGGACGAGTCGACTCACCGCCAACATCAATGATCTCTGCACCATCGGCTGCCATTTTAAGGGCATGGGTTACTGCCACATCGATAGAGAGGTAATCTCCCCCGTCACTGAAGGAATCAGGAGTGACGTTCAGTATCCCCATAATTATAGGGCCGGGACGGTGGAGAATGTCGTGTAGCGAGCGGTGAGTCATAAGAAATAGCTACAAACAGCAACGGGCGGCCCTATAGGCCGCCCGCAGTTAAATATTTGCTACACAAATTATTCGGCAGCCGCTTCAGGGGCCGCCGCTGGAGCAGCCTTCTTCGGACGCGTCGCGGTGCGGCGTGTCGATTTTGCCGAGGCCTTGGCCTCACGTGTTCTGCGCTTTACACGCTCTACTGCCTTTTTATGCTTCTTGCGGACTTTTTTGGTCTTCTTGTTCATGCAATGATTGAATTAACTCTTATTGGCGCCGTCTGTATCGCCAGAACCGCTCTTTTTGTTCCAGGTGACAATATATCCGTCATTTCGGATAAGGTTCTGGACGGTCTCGAACTCCTTGACCTTGGGCAGTAATTGCGATAGAAATTTGTTCAGCATTGCAAGCCGCTCATTCTCACTGGTGACGCTTAACAGCGCTTGGCGCTGCGGTGCCTCCAAGCCAGACTTCTGAGCTATCTTAAACGATGGAAAGCGGTCCTCCGCATTCCAGATCGATTCATCCAGCGGGTCGATCGAGCCCTTATAGGCTAATTCCGTCAGCTCGTTAAAGAGATTGATCGTATCCCCTGCTAATTTGGTATCTCGTTCCTCTGGTTCGTCATCTAACCAGCGGACCGTTGCGAACGAGATCTGGTCCGGACCATTCTGCTCGAACTCGAGCACTTCATAGCGGCGCTCGCCTTCGGTTACGATATCCAATTCACCGTCTGGATAGCGCTCTGTTACCTCCACGACCCGGGCGGAACAACCAACGGCATGCAGTCGGTCTTCTTCCACATAGTTAATGCCGAAGGTCGAGTGATCTTTGACAACCTCGTCGATCAGTTTCTTATATCGATCCTCAAATATGTGGAGGGGAATGCGACTCTCAGGAAAGAGAACCACCCCTAATGGAAAAACCGGAATACGTGTACTATTTGCCATGACTGCTATACAAATCTACGAAAGGATGAGCCAAATCATCGAAAAGCAACGAGGAGTACTTTTCGAAGACGCTGGGAGCGACTATCCGTTATGTTCTTTCCATAATTCATACCACATCATTTGCACAGCTTCCAGCTTTTTCTCATTGGAACTGTGAAGGTCATCCTGAAAGGATGGTAATTCACCGATCCATTTTAGCAGGTCCGTAAATCGGACCGTAAGAGGATCGACATCTGGATGAGCAGCTAAAAGCTCTTCAGCAATATCTTCAAGGTCAGTCCATCTCATAGTTCTTAGCTCTAATGTGCACCTTCGTGGAATAACTTAGCAATGGCCGGATTAAGCTGCGGTATCTCGACGATATAATCGGCGTCCTCCTGGATCTTGCACTGGCAGCCCAGTCGCGATTCCAATGCTAATCCTTCGGCCTCATCCAACTGATCCGCTTCATCGTCTTCCATCTCGGGAAGTAATTCCATTCCTTGCTTGACCTTTACATGACAGGTGGAGCAGGCGCAAACGCCGCCACAATTATGCTGCAGATCAATATTATGTGCAAGGGCAACATCGAGGAAACTCTCGCCAACGAGAGCTTCACAGGTAATGCCCATCGGAAGAAACGTTACAGTCGGCAAGTGCGGGAGGGTTAGAGTTTAGGATTCGGGTTTAGTGTACCTATGCACCTAAACCCGAATCCATAAAAGTTATCGCGCTATATACTTTAAGAATCGCTCGTTAATGCGTCCCCAGTGCAAGCCATTGATGAAGTTATCAATATAGGCCGCACGTTTTGGGCCGTCCTTATGGTAATAGGCATGTTCGAATACATCGCATGCGATGAGCGGAACCGCGCCCCATACAGCACCATAATGATGCTCGTCGACGAGCACGTTTTTAAGCTGGCCAGAACCGAGCGTATCGAATACCAACAAGCCCCAACCGGAAAGCTTCGCTGCAAGCGACGTTGCTTTGAAATCGGTTTTCCATTCTTCGAACGAGCCGAAATCGCGAGTGATCTGCTCGTGAATCTCGACGCCGAATGCCGGATCGCCATCACCGCCCAGGCACTCCCAGTAGACATCGTGTAAGAGGGTACCAGAGTGATTCCAGGTCCAGCGGCGCTTAAGCTCGCCGAACGTTGAATAATTGCCGTTAGCTTTTGCCGGGTCTGCATCGAGCAGCGATTTCTCGATCTCGTTCAGCTTATCGACATAGCCTTTGTGGTGTGTATTGTAGTGCCAATCCGATGTTTCCGCGTCCATGACTTTCGCGAGCAGCGTTTTTGCCTGCTCATCGGAATATGGGCGCTTCTTCAGTGTGAATTCTGTAGCCTTCATGGAGAGTCAAAGATTATTGGTGAAAATGCATTCGTGTGCGCCTGAGCATAACCTGGCGGAAGTCATACTCACGCGTAGCGTTAAACTTGTTCGACCGTTTTGCCTTCGAGCGCTTCGGCAACAGCGGCATTCATAATTTCGCGAGCCAGCGGCTCCGTAGCTCGTTCGAGTAAACTTTGTTGCTTCGCAATCTCTGCTGGGTCGTCCCCGTTGACAGCGCGACGAAGAGCATACAGCGCATCGATAACATCCGCAACATTGATACCCTTGAGCTTTGCGGCTGTAACCGGCAACTGGCCACGTCGAAGCTGACCGAGCACTTTCTCGGTCGCTGCGAGTATACGTTGCGCCTCGGTTTTTGCTTCAACCAATCGGCGGCCCGCAATGTCGGTCGAAGCATTTTCGATCGATTCTTTCAGCATTCGATCGATCTCTTCTTCGCTGAGGCCATACGATGGCTTTACCTCCACCTGCTGCTCGATACCGGTATGGGTTTCACGCGCTTTGACCTGCAAAATACCGTCGGCATCGATGAGGAAGGTCACTTCCACTTTTGCGGCTCCGGCTGGTAGCGGCGGAATTCCTTTCAGTGTAAATGAGGCGAGATGGCGATTATCTTTAACGAAATCTCGCTCGCCCTGAAAGACATTAACCTCCACCCCGGTCTGATTATCGACGAACGTAGTATACGTTTCCGTCACTTTGGTGGGGATCGTGGAGTTGCGTGGAATAATGGTACTCATCATGCCACCCATCGTCTCGATACCGAGCGAAAGCGGAGTTACATCAAGCAGTAAGATGTCCTTTGTTTCCCCGGCCAGAATGTTGGCTTGAATGGCCGCACCTAAGGCAACGGTCTCATCCGGATTCAACTCGTCGTGAGGTTTGCGCTGGAAAATTTCGTGCACGAGTGCCTTTACCATTGGCATTCGAGTAGCGCCACCGACGAGCACAACCTCGTCGATATCGATCACGTCGATCTTCGCATCGCGGATGGCATCTTCGCATGGCTTGCGCGTGCGTTCGATCACCGTCTTGGCAACGCGTTCGAACTCCTGTAGCGTCAGGTTACGTCGATAGGATACTCCGGCTTCCGGAAGATCGATCTCGATCATGACCCGCGATTGTGTCGAGAGATCGATCTTTGCCTTCTCCGCGATCTGCCGAATCTTTTGCATTTGCTCCGGCGTCGGATCGAAGGTCGGCGTCATATACTTGATCTGCGTGATGAAGAGCTCCATCAGTCGCCGATCGATATCATCGCCGCCTAAGTAGGTATCACCATTCGTCGAAAGCACCTCAAAGATGCCGTTCGTGATCTTAAGGATCGAAATATCGAACGTGCCACCGCCAAGATCGTAGACAGCTACGATTCCTTCTTTGGTTTTGTCAAGGCCATACGCAAGTGCCGCAGCGGTCGGCTCGCTAATAATGCGTAGAACGTCGAGGCCAGCTAAGCGACCAGCGTCCTTCGTAGCATGGCGCTGAGCATCATTGAAGTATGCAGGTACCGTAATGACTGCCCGAGTTACCGGCTCGTTAAAAAATGCCTCCGCTCTCTTTTTAAGCTCGACGAGTACGTAGCTCGAAAGTTCGATCGGTGTGTAAAGCTTTTTCCCGATCTGAACGCGGACGAGTCCTTCGTCTGCCGGAACAAGACGATACGTAAGCAGCCCCGCCTCTTTTTTTACATCCTGATAGGACTTTCCCATCAAGCGCTTCACAGAATAAACAGTATGCTGTGCGTCCTGTGTCGATCGCTCTTTAGCTTTATTCCCCACCGCTACAACCGAACCGTAATCATCCAAGGTGACAACCGAAGGCACCAACTTGCTGGACGATCGCTCATCCCCTCGCCCCTCGATGATCTTTGCGATACCATTTTCGACAAAAGCCACCAGCGAATTGGTCGTACCTAAGTCGATACCGACGACACGTCCAGTCGATTGAGCAGTTTGTCCGGGGAGTTGAATTTCAAGCGGCATTAGTTGGGCAAATAATCAGTATAATTCTGGAAATAGACGGCGCTCTGCGCACTCGATAGCAATATGAATGATCTTAATATGAAGCTCCTGAATGCGGTCGCTCGTTGAACCGGGCACGATGATCGGGATATCGCATAGGTCCTTCATTGCGCCACCGCCTTTGCCCAACAGGCCGACAACCTTCATGCCCTTCTGCTTTGCGGCTTCCGCAGCGAGCAATAGATTCTTGCTATTGCCTGACGTCGTGATCGCGAGGAGGACATCTCCTTTATTTCCAAAGGCTTCCACCATCCGTTCGAAGACATGCTCGAACCCATAGTCGTTGGACGTACAGGTAATGTGAGATGGATCCGAGAACGCTAAGGCTGGCAACGGCTTACGGTCTTTTCGGTAGCGTCCGGTCCACTCCTCAGCGAAGTGCATGGCGTCGCAGTGGCTGCCGCCGTTACCAGCGGAATAGACTTTATTGCCACTATTGAATGTGCCTACCAGCAGATCAACAAATCGGTCGATCAGGGATAGATTGGACTCATCTGCGAGGAAAGTCTGGAGGCAATCTTGTGCCTCTCGAAGACTTGCTAAAATATGTGAGTCAGCCACAGTATGTTAATGTTGTATAAACGCCGGCTTTCCGTGCCGGGCTGCGCTAACAGAAAGTCGCAAAGTTTCAAGGTAGGCTCGTTCACTTAAGAGTTGAGCCATACGGCCAAGCGTCTCTTTTTCTTCTGCCGAGAGCAAAGCCGGATCGCCCGTGTGCATACCCAGGTCCCACTTTCTTGCAAGGCGTTCGCGCTCGGCATCGATCGTTTCACGCTGGCCCTCCAGTTCTTCGACGATCGCAAGAAGTTCATGCATGATCTTCTCCTTCACCAGTCGGTCCCGAGCCATCTCGAGTTCAGCGATCTTCTCCTGTGCCTCCATTACGGTCATAAGAAGTGACGGAGGTACACTCTTTTGCTCGGAGATCGGGAAGCCGTAGAGTTCGACCAGGTGCTTCGCCCTTGGGATCGACTCGCGCAGTGTGCGGTATGCGGCATTAATATCACTCGACTCCGCAAGTGCCTGCTCACGCCTCCCCATCTCGGAGGTCACATGGCGGTCCGGATGAGAAGCCGATTGCATTTCGTGAAAACGGCGCTCGAGCCGGTCGCGGTCCACCGCGAACGTACGATCGATACCAAACCTGCAAAAGTGATCGGTCATGAGAGCAAAGAGGTAGCCGTGACCTTTAGGTCACGGCAAATTGCTATCGTCAAATTATTATCGTGGCCCTGAGATATCCCGACAATTCGTTCGCCGTGACCTAAAGGTCACGGCTACGAGATGCTGCTACGAGATACTATGCTCCGAAGGAGCTACCGCAGCCACAGGTCTTCGACGCGTTCGGGTTATTGAACACGAAGCCACGACCATTCAAGCCATCGGTGAAATCGAGCTGGGTACCCGAGAGATAAAAGAGCGATTTCGGATCGACGAAAATACGGATGCCGTCCTTCATAATGATCTTATCGTTCTCGCGAGCTTCCGAATCGAAGCCGAGCGAATACGAAAGACCCGAACAGCCGCCGCCCTTTACGCCAACGCGAAGCCCATAGGTCTCTGGGATCTTATTCTGCTCCATGATCTTCCTGACCTCGCTCGAAGCCTTTTCGGTCAGCGTGATCTCATTCTCGAGATCGGTAAACGCTTGTTCTACCGTGGTTTCCTCTAACGAGGGCATTGTCATTACGTCTGCCATTTCTTAGTTCTCCTCTAAAAACTTATTGTGCTACCGGTTCGGCGTGCGCCACCGACTCCTGCTTCTTCTTATAGTCCTCAATTGCGGCTTTGATCGCATCTTCGGCAAGCACCGAGCAATGGATCTTTACCGGCGGAAGATTCAGCTCTTTTACGATGGTCGTGTTCTTGATCTCGTACGCTTCGTCCACCGTCTTGCCTTTGATCATTTCGGTCGCGAACGAACTCGAAGCGATCGCACTGCCGCAGCCGAACGTCTTGAACTTCGCATCTTCGATAACACCCGAGTCCGGATTGATACGAAGCTGAAGCCGCATAACGTCGCCGCACTCCGGCGCACCGACGAGCCCCGTACCGACGCTTGGATCGTTCGGGTCGAGCGTACCCACGTTACGCGGGTTCTGATAATGATCGATTACTTTTTCTGAGTATGCCATATTGCACTCCCTAACCTAACTCCTGTCGTCCCTTTTTAGGACTTCAGGCCTAATTAAACTTCTTTCTGGTGACTTACGTCACCGGCTACTACTGACCGTCCCTTCGGACTAATTTCTCTTTACCCACGGTGGCACTGGTTTCGGCTTCGTGTTCGTCACCGATTGCGGGTCCACGTGAGGCTCTTCGGGTGCGCCGCTTCGCGCAGCCTCCGATGGATACAAATGCCCTTTTTCTGCATTTGCCGGCGGCGCGATCGGAAGTGTTAGCTCTGCCAGCTTCGAACCATCGTGACTAACATCGCCGCCTTTTAGCTTACCCGGCGCTTCCTGGAAGCTCGGATCGGCTGCAGTGCCAGCGGTCGCTTCTTCCAGCGACTCGTTTGCTTCCCCTGGCAGCGGCGCTCCGTGTATCGTAAGCATCGCGTACGTACCAGCTTTCGGCGTCGAAAACTCCGGAAAGTTCAGCAGGTAAGCCTGATTGTTCACCTGGCGTAACAGACCGCGCTTCGTGTAAAGAGCGATCACCTCGTTCGCCATTTCAGCGGCTTCCGGAATGCTTACCGGCTCGCGTTCCACGGTATCGAAGTAATCGCGAATAGCATATTGCACATCGCGAAAAAAAATGTTCGA
>Ga0070738_10000723_pt1 | contig 84399 bp, 78 predicted proteins | sample Coa_R2_2_FD_66446 | JGI IMG/M metagenome (GOLD analysis project Ga0070738, IMG submission 66446) | Surface soil microbial communities from Centralia Pennsylvania, which are recovering from an underground coalmine fire - Coalmine... | ecosystem: Environmental > Terrestrial > Soil > Unclassified ...
TCGAGCCCGACCGGCACCGAGATGCCGGGCAGGCCCGCCATCGACGCCGGGATGGTGAACATGTCGTTGAGGTACATGGTCACCGGATCGTCCATCTTCTCGCCGGCGGCGAAGGCCGCGGTGGGCGCGGTCGGCGTCAGCAGCACGTCGCACTTCCTGAAGGCCTCTTTGAAGTCGCGAGCGATCAGCGCCCGCACCTGCTGCGCCTTCTTGTAGTAGGCGTCGTAGTAGCCGGCCGACAGAACGTAGGTGCCGATCATCACGCGCCGGCGCACCTCCTTGCCGAAGCCCGCCGCGCGGGTGTTCTGATACATCTCGATCAGGTCCTTGCCCGGCACGCGCAGCCCGTAGCGCACGCCGTCATAGCGCGCGAGGTTGGACGAGCACTCGGCCGGCGCCACGATGTAGTAGGCCGGCAGCGCGTACTTGGTGTGCGGCAGCGAGATCTCTACGATGCCGGCGCCTGCCGCCCGCATCATGTCGATGCCCTTGTCCCACAGCGCCACGATCTCGGGCGCGGTGCCGTCGACGCGGTACTCCTTCGGGATGCCGACCTTCATGCCCTTGATGTCGGGATGACGCGCAGCCGCGGCGAAGTCCGGCACCGGCAGCGGCGCCGAGGTAGAATCCTTGGGATCGTGACCGGCCATGCCCTGCAGCAGGATCGCCGCATCTTCAACTGTCCGAGCAAAAGGTCCGGGCTGGTCGAGCGAGCTCGCGAACGCGACCACGCCCCAGCGCGAGCAGCGGCCGTAGGTCGGCTTCAGGCCGACGACGCCGCAGAACGAGGCGGGCTGGCGGATCGAGCCGCCGGTATCCGTGCCGGTGCTGCCCGGCACCATGTAGGCCGCGACCGCCGCCGCCGAGCCGCCGGACGAGCCGCCCGGCACCAGCTTGCGATTGTCGCCACGCCGCTTCCACGGATTCTCCACGCCGCCGAAATGGCTGGTCATGTTCGACGAGCCCATGGCGAACTCGTCGAGGTTGGTCTTGCCGACCATCACCGCGCCTGCCTTCCAGAGATTGGAAGTCACGGTGCTCTCGTAAGGCGGCACGAAGCCTTCGAGGATGTGGCTCGCCGCCGTGGTCCGCACGCCCTCGGTGCAGAACAGATCCTTGATCGCGAGCGGCACGCCTTCGAGCAGGCCCGTTTCGCCGCGCGCGCGGCGCTCGTCGGACGCCCTCGCCATCGCCCGCGCCTTGTCCGGCGTCTCGGTGATGAAGGCGTTGAGCGCGCGATGCTCGTCAAGCTTCCTGAGGTGCGCATCGACCACGTCAACGGCACTGGCCTCTTTCTTCGCCATCGCCGCCGTCAGCCCGGCGAGCGTGAGATCGGTGAGAGCCGCCATGGCCTACTCCACCACCTTCGGCACGGTGAAGAACCCGCCGGCATGCTTGTCGGTCGGGTCGATGTAGACCGCGCCGCCCGGCGCGTTGGCCAGGACTTTCTCGGCGATGCCCCCGTCGGTCACCTTGTCCTCGCGCATCGGCAGCGTGACGTCCGAAACGCTGGCCAGCGGCGCCACGTTGGCAGTGTCGACCTCGTTCAGTTGCTCGATCCAGGCAAGAATTCCCGACAACTCGCCGGCCAGCGGCTCGAGCTCCTCGTCAGGCACCTTCAGACGCGCCAGCCGCGCAATGCGCGCCACCGTCTCCTTGTCGAGCGACATCTCGAAAACTCCGGAATTCGCGTGATTCGGCGCGGTTGGTAGCCGGTTTGGTCAAAGCGGGCAACCGCCCCTCCTTATGCCCACCCCGATAGCCCTGCCCGCTCGGCGGAGGAATATGAGCCTCACAACTCCTTGGTCATGAAGATGCGGCTGGTGCCCGGCGGGTCGCACGGAATCTCGCCGAACACCCGCCAGCCGTACTTCTTGTAAAAGTCCGGCGCCTGAAAGCTGATCGTGTACAGCACCGCCCGCCTGCAGCCGCGGAAGCGGCCCTCCTCCTCGGCCATCGCCAGCAGCCGTTGGCCGATCCCGCCGCCGCGCAGGGTCTTGGGGAGGTAGACGAGGTCGAGGAACAGCAGCCCGAGCGACGACCGTCCGCTGATGCCGCCCAGCGTGTTGCCATCGGCGTCCTTGACCAGCACGGCCAGCGGCTTGTGGTCATGGATGCCGGTCTGCTCCTGGTTGTAGGCGGCCAATCCCCGCCCGATCACCTCGACGTCGCGCGGATCGGGTGCATCGGTCACGACGATGGTCTGTTCGGCCATCACGCCTCCTGCCGCAACAATTCGCGCATCGTACGGCCGCGATATTCTGTGCGCACCAGGCCGCGGCGCTGCAGCTCGGGCACGACCAGATCGACGAACTCCTCGATCGCGCCGGGGCAGTAGATCGGCGACAGCATGAAGCCGTCGCCGCCCGTCTCCTTGAGGAACCCCTCCATCTGGTCGGCGATCGACTGGGGCGTGCCGACGAATTGCGGCAGGCTGACGCTCTGGCCGTGACGCTGCGCCACCTCGCGCAGAGTCAGCGATTCGCCCGACGGCTTGCGGAATACTCTCTTGAGCCGCTGCAGCTCGGGCTCGGTGCGGTCGGCCATCGGCGCCTCGAGGTCGATTTTCGACAGGTCGTAGTCGGCGTGCGCCGACAGGATCGCCATACCGCCTTCGAGCGGCACCAGCTTGTTGTGCTCCTCCTGCTTCTCGCGCGCCTCGAGCTCCGTCGCGCCGATGATCGGCTGCATGCCGAACAGGATGCGGCAATGTTCTCGCGGTCGGCCGAAAAAGGCCATCCGGCCCTTGATGGCGTCGTAGTAGCGTTTGGCGTCCTGCGGCCGCGGCTGGATGGCGAAGATCGCGTCCGCATACTTCGCCGCAAAGTCGATGCCCTTGGGCGAGGTGCCGGCCTGCAGGATCGCCGGCCCGTCCTGTGGCGAGCGCACGACGTTGAGCGGACCGCGCGATTTGAAGAACTCACCCTGGTGCTCGATGCGCCGGACCTTGGACGAGTCGGCGAACCGCGCACCTTCGCGGTCCATCACCACTGCATCCTCGTCCCAGCTTGCCCAGAGCTTGCGGCAGACCTCGATGAACTCGTGCGCCCGGTCGTAGCGCAGGTCCGCCGGCGGCCGGTCGACGCCGAAATTGGCGTCCTGGTTGTGATTGATCGAGGTGACCACGTTCCAGCCGGCGCGACCGCCGGTGAGATGATCGATCGTCGCCCACAGCCGCGCGGCGTAGAAGGGGTGGTGCTGGCTGACCGAGAAGGTCGAGGCGACGCCGATATGCCGTGTCACCGCCGCCATGTAGGACAGGAGCGGGATCGGATCGTGCTCGGGCGCCTGCGCCGCGTAGCGCAGCGCCGGATCGAGCGAGCCGCGATAGGTGTCGGAGATGTAGTTGAGGTCGGCGAAGAAGACCATGTCGAACATCCCGCGCTCGCAGACCCGCGCGATGTGCTGGTAGAGCTCGGGCCGCGTCCAGTCATAGCCGGCCGCCGCCGTCTTCGGATGCCGCCACATGGCGAGGCTGTGATAGGTCGGCCCATGCACCAGGAATTGCGCGAGATGCATCATCGCCATGGTCAGGCGCCGCCCGGCGTCGAGGCCGCGTTGCGCTGCGCCGCCACCTTTTCGATCGCGCTCCGGACCTCGGGCCGCTGCTCGAGCAGGCGGTTGAAGTCGCGCTTGGACAAGGCCAGCAGGTGACTGTAGCCGTCGGAGATCACGTCGGCATTGCGGGGCTTGTTGTCGAGCAGACCCATCTCGCCGAAGAAGTCCCCCTCGCGCAGCTGCGCGACGCCGCCCTCGCGCTCCACCCTTACCTCGCCCGCCGCGATGAAGTACATCGCGTCGGGCCGGGTGCCGGCGGTGATGATCTTCTCGTTGGGCAGCGCCACCACCGCGCGCAGGTGTCGGCTGAGCGCGGTCAGCCCCTCCTTGTCGAGGCCCGCGAACAGCGGCACGCGGGCGATCATGGCCTGGAGCTCGAGGCCGAGGTTGAGGGCCGGCCGGTCGGCAATCGCCTCGCGTCGCTTGTTGAGCTCGCGGCGCAGGTCGGCATAGACCTCGCGCCCGATGATCGATTCGCGCAGCCGGCGGGCATACTCGGCGGCCTCCAGCCGGATCGCCGCGCGCTCGAGCTGGCGGTCGCGGATCGATTCGGCGTATCCCGGATATTGCAGGACCAGCGCGTGCAACGCGAGCGCCACCAGGCCCTGGCGCTCCCCGATCACCTCGCCCAGCCGCTGCTCGGTGTCCGCGCCGAGCAGGTCGCCGATCGAATGCACGTTGAACAGCGCAAGCTCCGCCAGGACGTCCTGCTGCACCAGCAGGATCTCGAAACGGTCGGCCAGGCGCTCTGTCAGCAGCCGGTCGATGCCGAACCGTCGCTGCAGCCACAGCGCCAGCCGGAAGGTGCTGTCCGGCAGCGCGAAGGTGCGGATGATCTCCTGGTAGCCTTCGGCGCCGCGCGCGCGTACCGCATCGACCAGCCGGTCGGCCCGCGCCATCAGGATGGCGACCATGCGGCGCGACAGCGTCTGCTGCTCGAACTGCTCGAGATAGAGCTCGCGCTCCTGGGTGCAGAGCGTCACCAGGCCGACCGTGAGGCGCTCGTCGGCGTCGAGCGCCAGCTCCGCCGGCGCCGCCTCGACCGCCTCGTCGCCGACGGACAGCGGATCGGCGTCGATGCCCTCGACCCGGGCATTGTGCTCGCGAATGATCTGCTGCAGGTGATGGGTGACGTTGATGCGCGACAGCGCCAGCACCCGGTCGCGCAGGGCCAGCTCCAGCCGGGTGAGCTTGTCGAGTCCCAGCACGCGCATCACCAGGCCGAGCGTGGTGGCGTTGACGAACAGCGTGAACAGCACGAACAGCGTCGCCAGCACCGCGGCGAACTCGCGGACATCGTCCGACAGCCGACCGTCGCTCGCGGCGACCATGGCCAGAACGATCGTCACTGCGCCACGCAGCCCGCCCCAGACCAGGATCACCTTGTAGCGCCGGTCGACCGGCTCGACGAGCCGTCCCATCTCGAGCACCGGCAGCATACCGAACATGACGATGATGCGGGCGACCAACGCGCCCAGCGCCACCGCGACCAGCCCGCTGACATAGAGCCAGCTGATCTTCGGCAGAACGTTGGCAGCCAGCATTGAGGCCAGGATGAAGATCAGGCAGTTGCTCCAGAAGTCGAGCTGGGTCCAGACCTGCTTCAGCGCCGTCCATCGCCTCGGATGCAGATGGGTCGGCCCGTAGGCGGCGACGGTGAGCGCGGCCACGACGACGGCGATCACGCCGGAGATGTGCAGATAGTGGTCGGCGACCACGTAGGCGGCATAGGCGAGACTCACCGTGACAGAGGCAATGGCCGCATCCGAATCGGCCAGCCGCGGCAGGATCAGCATCGCCACGCGGGCCAGGCCGAAGCCGAACACCATGCCGCCCAGGAACTCGCGCGCGAAAACGACCAGCGGATTGGTCACGTCGCCGGACACCGACCGGACGACATCCGGGTCGCCGCCTTCGCGCAGCACGAAGGCGATGAAGAAGCCGAAGGCGGCGATGGCGACGGCGTCGTTGAACAGCGATTCGCCCTCGGCCAGGATCGACAGGCGCTTGGGCGCGCCGACCTCGCGGAAGATGCCGATCACCGCCGCCGGATCGGTGGTCGAGACGACGGCGCCCAGCAGCAGGCAGACCGCGATGTCCATGCCGGTCGCGAGGTGCACGGCGCCGGCGACGACCGCGATGCAGACCAGCACCGCGACGATCGCCAGCAGCAGGACCGCGAACACCTCGTCGAACAATCGGCGCACGTCGATCGTCAGGCCGGCCGTGAACAGCAAGGGCGGCAGGAACAGCGGCAGGAAAATGTCGGTCGCGACCTCCAGCCGGTCGAGTTCGGTGAAGATGTCGGCGATCGGGCCGAAGTCGTGGCCCTGCGTATTGATCCAGGTGCCGAGGAAACCCAGGCCCATGCCGGCGATCGCCAGCAGCACGGTATGGGGCAGCCGCAGCCGATCGGCGAGCGGCACCAGCAGGCTGGCGAGCGTCAGCACCATCGCGATGGCAAGCAGGGCGTGGATCGATTCGCTCAACTGTTCTTACTCGGCGGATGTCCGCTGGGGGACGAACTTACCTTGCGGGGCCGGCCTGTCAGCTTATAACCGCGCCATGGCGATCGTCGAAATCGACGAACTCAGAGCGAAATTGCCGCCCGAAGGCCGGCTGATGGCGCTCGATGTCGGCAGCAAGACGGTCGGCATCGCCACGTCCGACGTGCTGCGCAGCCTCGCCACGCCGCTCACGACGCTGAAGCGCAGCAAGCTCGCGGCCGACCTCGCCGCCCTGGCCGAGTTCGCGCGCAAGCATGAGGCCAAGGCGCTGGTGGTCGGCCTGCCGCTCAACATGGACGGTACCGAGGGTCCGCGCTGCCAGTCGGTGCGCCAGTTCGCGGCCAATCTCGAACGCCATGGCCCGCCGGCGCTCGCCGCACTGCCGATACTGTTCCAGGACGAGCGGCTCAGCACCGCCGCCGTCACGCGCGGCATGATCGACGACTACGACATGAGCCGCGCCAAGCGCGCGGAGCGGGTCGATGCCGCCGCCGCCGCCTGGATCCTCGAAAGCGCACTGGCCCGGTTGCGATAGCGCGAAGTTGCTTTTCGTCGCTCGCCCTTGGCGGGAGTCCACAAGAGTCCACTCGGGTGTGGACCGGTTGGATGCCGATGCCACAAGGGTTTTGGGCCCGGAGTCCACGAATCCACCCATTCTGTCCCAACTGAAAAACACCCCTATCCCGTCCCGGGAGCGAGAGCAGGCGCAGCACGACCATCATCATGCGCGCGAGTCTGCACGATCGCGCGCCGAACACCTATTAAGGGCAATGGCCGGGAGGAAAAGCCGCCGTTTGCGGGCCTCGAATCGGAGGCCATTGCCCATGATGAGCTCGCGGCGAGCGCCCGATTCGCTGACTTTTGACGCTTGGAGCGAGATTTCCCAGAGATTCGCTCGCCGCTGCGTTGGAAATTTCTGTGTCGACCAGAAAGAAAAACCTGCGCCAGGCGCAATGGCGCGCTCCCAGTGACCATCAGGCCGCTTGCCGCTTCGATCGAAAGCAACAGCGTCCAGGAGTCACTTCAGGACGATGTCGTGAGTCAGCCGTTCGATCTCGCCGCCGGCGCGCACATCGAACGCGAGCTCCCAGCTTCCGGCCCTGGGCAGCATCAGTCCCTCCACGCGGTAGCGGCCGTTGTCCTCCGGCTTCACGCGCGGATGGGCAGCCGGCGTGCCTTCATCCAGGGACACGGCGACATCGACCAGCTCGGCGGGCTCGCCCGCCTTGGTGCAGACGTTCATGAGCAGCGCGAACGGCTCGCCCACCTCGATGCGCATCGGTTCGGGCCGCAAGGCCAGCATGTAACGCTCGGAGAAGATGACGATGCCCGTGCCGTGGCCGAGATCGAGCGGGCAATCTGCCGCCCAGGCCGCGCTGGGCAGCACCACGAAGAGGAGCGCCGCGATCACCCATCTCATCGCGTGCTCCTCTTTCTTGCGCTCTCCGCTTTGACGCTCCAGGCATAATTGAAGCTGATCGAGATGCGCTCGCCGGCATAGCGGGCCGGCGGGACCTCATGGCGCAGCCAGCTCTCGAACAGGATGACGTCGCCGGCCTTGGCCGGAACGCTCACGAAGGCGCGGCCAGGGGGCGCCGCCATCATCTTGCTGAGCCGCGGGTCCTCGAACTTCAAGGCACCCGCCCCCTTGGGCACCTGCACATAGTAGGTGCCGCTGATGAACGACGTCGGATGCAGGTGCAGGGAATGCACCACGCCGGCCGGCATCACGTTCAACCAGCAGTCGGTCATGGCGAGCGTCCGGCCGCGCAGGTCGTACGGTAACCGACGCGCGAACGCCTTCACATGCCAGTCGAGCCGCCGCGCCAGTCCGGCAAAGACCGACGAAACCTGATGCAGGCGGTCGAGCGACCCGTAGGACGTATAGCCGCCGAGATAGTGTTTGGCCGACCAGCGTTGGCCCGCGTCGTCCGACGCCGCAAGCGCCTGGCATTCGTCGAGAAGTGTCCGGCTGAAACGCTCACCCACGGTCTTCGCGAGGCCGCTGTGGTAGAGAAGTGTCGGAAACAAGGCCTTGATCGCCATAGCGTGATTATCGGTGAACGCCGGGCCTCGTGCTATGCTTTCGGCATGCTGACCCAGAAGCAAATCGACGACTATCGGCGCGACGGCTACTTGGTGATCCCGCGCCTGATCCAGGGCGAGCAGCTCGCTGAACTGCGCGCGCTCACCGACCGCATCGTCGCCGAGGCGCGCGGTGTCACCGAGAACGACGAGCTCTACGATCTCGAGCCCAGCCATACGGCGGCGCTGCCACGGGTGCGGCGGCTGAAGCCGGTGATCTTCAAGCGCTATGCCTTTTTCCATGCGCTGGTGCGCGAGCCCAGGATTGTCGCCATCCTGCAGCAGCTGCTGGGCCCGTCGGTGCGCCTCTATGGCGGCAAGCTCAACATGAAGTCGGCGAGCTACGGCTCGCCGGTCGAATGGCACCAGGATTGGGCCTTCTATCCCCACACCAACGACGACGTGCTGGCGACAGGCATCTATCTCGACGACTGCGATCTCGACAACGGCCCGCTGCTGGTGATGCCCGGCACGCATCACGGCCCGACATACGACCACCACGCCGACGGCCGCTTCTGTGGCGCGATCAATCCGGCGGCCTGCGACCTCGATTTCTCCAAGGCGGTGCCGCTGATGGGGCCCGCCGGCTCGATGACCATCCATCACGCGCGGCTGGTGCACGGCTCGGCGCTCAACCGCTCCAATCGCCAGCGCCGGCTGCTGCTGCACGAGTACACGGCGGCCGACGCGTTCCCGCTGCTCGGCGTCGGCGACTTCGACGAGTTCAACAGCAAGATGGTGGTGGGCGAAACGACCAACGAGCCGCGGATCGTGCCGGCGCCGGTGCGCCTGCCGCTGCCGCCGGCCGACCACCAGGGCTCGATCTACGAGAACCAGCGCGCCACCACGAAGCGCTTCTTCTCGACCTTCGAGGAAGCCCGTGTCTGAAACCCGGCGACGGGCCGTCCTGTTCGGCGCGCCAGCTGCGCTTCTGGTCCCGCTGCGGGCCTCGGCCGCCGAGCAGCTGCATATCGGCGCGGCGCGCGGCAGCATCGATTTCTCGATCGGCGATTCCAAGATCTTCCGCACCACCGGCTCGTTCAAGGAATGGCAGGGCCTGGTGCTGGTCGACGATACCGACGTCGCGCGCAGCACGGTAAAGGTGAGCGTCAACACCGGCAGCATCCAGATGCTGGACAGCCAGCAGTCGGAGATGCTGAAGGACGCCGACTTCTTCGACGTCGCGAAGTTCCCGAGGATGACCTACGTGTCGCACACGGTCACCCGCACCGGCGACAGCACCTTCAAGGTCGACGGCGCGATCACCCTCCGCGGCATCACGCGGCCGATGGCGCTCCAGGTCTCTGTCACCGACCGCAAGCCCGATGCCGCGGCCGGCGCACGCTACGCCCGCTTCCGCGCCGAGGGCTCCCTGAAGCGCTCCGAGTTCGGCATGGTGAAGTACATCGACGTCGTGGGCGACACGGTCGACTTCTTCATCCGCACCGATGCCTGGCGCTGACGCCTCCACGCCCGTCTACACACGGGTCGCCCGAATCCTGCACTGGTTGACCGCGCTTGCGGTGCTCGGCCTGATCGGGCTCGGCCTGTGGATGGTCGGCCTGCCGATCGGTCTCACCAAGCTCTATGCCTTCGCCTGGCACAAATGGATCGGGCTGAGCGTGCTGACGCTGACCCTCCTGCGCTGGATCTGGCGCGCCCTGCATCCGCCGCCCGTGCTGCCGAAAGCGGTGACGGCGTGGGAGCGCACGCTGGCGCCGTGGGCGCATGTCCTGCTGCTGGTGCTGCTGATCGCGCTGCCGGTCAGCGGCTGGCTGATGAGCTCGGCGGGCGGCGTGCAGGTGATCTGGTTCGGTTACGTGCCAATGCCCGACCTGGTGCCGCGCGATCCCAGCCTGTTCGAGACTCTGCGCACCCTGCACCACTGGCTCGCCTGGACGCTGATCGCCGTGCTGGTGCTCCATGTCGCCGCCGTGGTGCGCCACGATCTGGTGCGGCGCGATGGGATCTTCCGCCGCATGTCGCCGTTCACGAGGTAGCCCGTGCGTGTTCTGCCGTTGGTCATGGCGCTCGCATTCATTGCTCCCGCCTGGGCCGGGCCCCATGATCCCTGGACGATCGACCCGATCAAGAGCCGCATCGCCTTCACCGTCGAACAGACCGGCAAGCTGGTATCGGGCCGCATCGCCACCTGGACGGGCGCGATCGTGCTCGACCCGGCCGACCTCGCGACGGCGCGCATCGACATTCGCATGGACATGCGCAGCGCCTCCGCCGGCACCAAGGACATCGACGACGTCATGCTGGGCCCCAACTTCCTCGATGCGGCCCATACGGGCGAAGCGCATTTCACCAGCACGTCGGTGAGCCACCGCGGCGACGACTATCTGGCGCAGGGCAAGCTTACGATCCGCGGCGTGACGCACGACGTCGCCCTGCCCTTCAGCCTCAAGATCCAGGATGGCCGCGCAACGGCCCGCGGCGAGCTCACCATCAAGCGGCTGGACTACGGCGTCGGTCGCAACGAATGGGCCGCGACCACCTACGTCGCCAACGACGTCACGATCGACATCACAGTCGTGGCGTCGCGGCCGTGAAACGGCGATTGCTGCTGGCCGCTGCTCCGTTCGTCGCCACAGCGCGAGCCCAGACCGCCCTGCCGCCCGAACAGCTCGGCGCCTATGCCGGCGCGGTCCGCTTCTACCGCTCGATCCCGCTGGAGGACATCGTCCCGCCACCCCAGCATCCGCATGTCGATGAGGAGGACCCGACGCCTTTCGGCGTCTTCTTCTCGATCAGCGCCGAGGACAACCGCGTGGCCGTCTGGCTGCGCATCGATGGCGGGCCGATGCAAACCACGACGGACGGCGAGACATTGCGCTTCGGACCGATCGCGGCGGGCTTCGCCAAGCTCGTCTCGGCCGAGGCCCGGCCCGAGCCCAAGTCGGCGACGCTGACGGTGCAGCCCGACTCGCTCGGCACCGAGGCGCTGTTCGCCTTCGCCGACGGCAGCTTCTGGCGCCGACACTTCAACGCCCGCTTCACGAAGACGGGCGCCGATCTCATCCTGTGGGTGTTCGACGCGCACGGCACGCGCGCCCGGACCTGGCGCGGGTCGGCCCGGCACTTTCCGGCTCAGGACGGCCGCGCGCCAACGTAGTTCGACTGCGGACGGATGATGCGGCCGCCCTTCGCCTGCTCGAACACGTGCGCGCTCCAGCCGGCGACGCGGCCGACAGCGAACAGGGCGGTGAACGCCTCGCGCGGAATGTCGAGCGCCTCGAGCAGCAGCGCGGTGTAGTACTCGACGTTGGTGTCGAGCCGCCGGCCGGGCTTGTGCCGCCGCAGCGCCGCGATCGCGGCCTTCTCGACCTCCGAGGCGTACGCGAGCCGGCCCGACGTCTCCGGCAGCTTGGCCACCGCCGCCTTCAGCACGTCGGCGCGCGGATCGCGCACCTTGTAGATGCGATGGCCGAAGCCCATCAGCGTCACGTTGCGGGCGAAGACATCGTCGAACCACGCCTCGGCGCGCGAGGCATCGCCGATCTCGTCCAGCATGTCGAGCACGGGTCCCGGCGCGCCGCCGTGCTTGGGCCCCTTGAGCGCGCACAGGCCGGCCAGAACCGACGAGATCAGGCCGGCGTCGGTCGAGGCGACCACGCGCGCGGTGAAGGTCGAGGCGTTGAAGCCGTGGTCGGCGACCGTCGCGAGATAGGTGTCGAGGCCCTTCTCGAACACCTCGGGCGCGCGCTGGCCGCGGATCATGCGCAGCAGGTCCTGCGCCGTGCTCAGCGACGGATCGGGCGCGATCGCCGACAGGCCCTTGGCCGCGTTGAGCAGCGCCGCGAGGAACACCGGCATCGCGCCGCAGACCAGGTAGTGATGCGGAATCGGATCGGAATCGGGCAGCATGCCCAGCCCGACCCGCAGGCCCTCGACCGGCGTCAGCCCTTCGGCCGCGACCAGCAGCCTCGGCACCAGCTCGAACGCGCGCACGCGCGCTGCTGCCAGCCCGCCGCGCACCGCAGCCTCGTCGCCGCCGCCTTCGCCGTAGCCCTCCCACAGGAGCGCCGCGACGCCCTCGTAGCCGCGGGTCGCCACCAGTTCCTCGACGGCATGGCCGCGGACGACGAGACGCCCCTCCTCGCCGTCGACCTCACTCATCACCGTGTCGGCGACGATCACGCCGTCGAGGCCGCTGTTCACCCGTGTCTGCAGCATCGCAATCCCCTTGGTTGGTGCAGCGCAAAATCGGATTGCTTCTATGTATTGTCAATATTGATTGAAATGATCAATAATAGGTTATGGGCAAGGAATGGCTGAGTTCGAAGGAAGCGGCGCGGCGCCTGGGCGTCTCGTCGGCGACGCTCTACGCCTATGTGAGCCGCGGCTTGCTGCGCTCCGAGGGCAGCAACGGCCAGCGCGAGCGGCGCTACAGCGCCGACGACGTGGCCGGGCTGAAACGCCGGCGCGATGTCGGTCGCAAGGCCGAGTCGATCGCGGCCAACGCGCTCGACTTCGGCACGCCGGTGCTGGAATCGTCCCTCACCCTGATCGAGCAGGGCCGCCTCTACTATCGCGGCTGGGACGCGACGCAGCTGGCGCGCGGCTCCTCGCTCGAACGCGTGGCGCAACTCCTGTGGCAATGCGACGAACGGCCGTTCGACGAGAAAAACCTGCCGTCGATGTCGACGGCGCTGCGCCAGGCTTGGCAGGCTGCAGCGTCGTTGGCGCCGGTCGATCGGTGCCTCCTGCTGTTGCCGGCGGCGGCGCGCTGGGATCACCCGAGTTGGGTCGAGGACCGCGGCGCCATGCTCGAGACCGGCGTGCGCATCCTGCGCCTGCTCACCGCCGCGGTGACGCTCGAGCCGCTCTCGGCGCTGCCCATTCACGAGCAGCTCGCCACACGATGGACCGTGCCGACGGATCAGGTGCCACTGGTCCGCGCCGCGCTAGTATTGTCGGCCGACCACGAGTTCAACGCCTCGACGTTCGCTGCCCGCGTCGTGGCCTCGACTGGCGCCAATCTGCACGGTTCGGTCATTGGCGGCCTTGCGGCGATCAACGGTCCGCGCCATGGCGGTCTGACTCGGCGCGTGGCGGCGCTGCTCGATTCGCTGAAGAGCGAACCCGACCTGGAGGCCGCCTTGCGCCAGCGCCTGGCCGACGGCCACGACCTGCCGGGCTTCGGCCATCCGCTCTACCCCGATGGGGATGTGCGCGCCGCGACCCTGTTCGAGCTGCTGCAGGAGACCGTCATCAACGCACCGGAACTTGCCTTCGCCCTGCGCATCGCCGAGGCGGGCGAGCACCTCACTGGCCGCAAGCCCAACCTCGACTTCGCGACGGTCACGATCGAGCGCGTGCTCGGCCTGCCGCAGGATTCGGCCCTCGCGATATTCCTGCTCGGACGCACGGTCGGCTGGATTGCGCACGCCATCGAACAGTCGAACGGCAGCTTGATTCGCCCCCGCGCGCGTTATACGGGACCTCGCCCCACCGCGTGAGGTTTCCATGACCGATGCCCTCATCGTGATCGACATGCAGCAGGGCTCGTTCGGCCCCGAGACGCCGCGCCACGACGCGGCCGGCCTGGTGGCGCGGCTGAACCGGTTGGCGCGCGAGGTGCGCATCAACGGCGGCGCTGTGATCTTCATCCAGCATGACGGCCCACCCGGTGATCCGCACCATCCAGACGAGCCCGGCTGGCGCCTGCTGCCGACGCTCGAGATCAGGCCCGACGACACGGTGGTACACAAAACCGCGTGCGACGCCTTCCTCCACACCACGCTCGATGACGTGCTGCGTGAGAGCGGCATCGACCGGTTGATCATCACCGGCTGCGCCACCGACTACTGCGTCGACACGACCGTACGCAGCGCGCTGGCCCGCGGCTGGCCGACGATCGTGCCCTCCGATGGTCACACCACGGTCGATCGGCCGCACCTGTCCGCCACGCAGATCATCGCCCATCACAACGCGATCTGGGCCGATTTCCTGGCACCGAAGGGACCGGCGCGGGTCTGCTTGTGCACAGAGCTGGTGTTATCCACCTGACCGCCTTGCGGGCTGTGCGCACGCGTGGTTAAAGCAGCGCTTTAGTGACAAAGAAACGCGCGGGCGTGCCGAGGTTGCCCCACTTGCTCGGCATCGAAGGTCTGTCGCCTGAAACGATTTCGGGCCTGCTCGACCTTTCCGAAAGCTACATTCCGCAGAACCAGTCGATCGACAAACGGCGCGACCTGCTGACCGGCCGCACCGTCATCAACCTGTTCTTCGAGAATTCCACCCGCACGCGGACCAGCTTCGAGGTCGCGGCCAAGCGGCTCGGTGCCGACGTCATCAACATGGACGTCGCCACCTCCTCGGTGAAGAAGGGCGAGACCTTGCTCGACACGGCAATGACGCTGAACGCCATGCGGCCCGACGCGATCGTCGTGCGCCACAGCGAATCCGGCGCGGTGAGCCTGCTGTCACAGAAGGTCAACTGCACGGTCATCAACGCCGGGGACGGCCAGCACGAGCACCCGACCCAGGCGCTGCTCGACGCGCTCACCATCCGGCGACGGCGCGGCACGCTCGAAGGCCTGCTGGTCGCGATCTGCGGCGACATCCTGCACAGCCGCGTCGCCCGCTCGAACATCCACCTGCTGCAGATCATGGGCGCCCGCGTGCGCGTCGTCGGCCCCCCCACCCTTATGCCGACCGACATCGACAAGATGGGAGTCGAGGTTCACTACAACATGCGCAGCGGCCTGAAGGACGTCGACATCGTCATGATGCTCCGCCTGCAGACCGAGCGCATGCAGGGCAGCTTCGTGCCGTCGATCAGCGAGTACTTCCGCTTCTTCGGCCTCGACAAGGAGAAGCTGAAGGTTGCCAAGCCCGACGCACTGATCATGCATCCCGGCCCGATGAACCGCGGCGTCGAGATCGATTCGGAGGTCGCCGACGACTTCGACCGCTCGGTCATCCACGAGCAGGTCGAGATGGGCGTCGCCGTCCGCATGGCCTGCCTCGACGCGCTGATCGGCGGCCGCCGCAATTCGGTCGTCGGAGCGGCGGCGTGAGCGGCCGCATGACCGGCAACGTCCGGCGCGGCACGGCGCCGCATACCGGATCGACGGCCTTCATCAATGCCCGCATCGTCGACCCGACGGCCGACGTCGAGTACACCGGCGCGATCCTGATCAGCGACGGCAAGATCGCCGACTTCGGCCCCAATCTGTTCGCCTCGGGCGCGCCCTACGGCATCGAGTCCGTCGACTGTCGCGGCCTCTATCTCGCGCCCGGCATCGTCGACGCGCGCGTCCACACCGGCGAGCCGGGCGAGGAGCACAAGGAGACGCTGGAGAGCGCCGGCATCGCCGCGGCGGTGGGCGGCATCACCTCGCTGGTGCTGCTGCCCGACAACGAGCCGCCGTTCGACGATGCCTCGCTGATCGAGTTCGTTGCCCGCCGCGCGCGGCAGGTGAAGCTTGCTAACATGTACGCCTATGGCGCGTTGACCGTCGGTCTCGAAGGCCAGCACCTCGCCGAGATGGGCCTGCTGGCCGAAGCCGGCGCGGTCGCCTTCACCGATGCCGACCACGCCGTCGGCAATGCCCAGGTGATGCGCCGCGCGCTGTACTACGCCAAGGCGTTCGACGCGCTGATCGTCCACCTGCCGCAGGAGCCGAGCCTGTCCGGCGGCAACATGACGAGCGGCGTGATGGCGACGCGGCTCGGCCTGTCCGGCGTGCCGCCGCTCGCCGAGGTGATGATGGTCGAGCGCGACATCCGTCTTGCCGAGATGACCGGCGGACGCCTGCACCTCACCAAGATCTCGACCGCCGAATCGGTCAAGGCGATCGCCGCCGCCAAGGCGCGCGGGCTGAAGATCACCTGCGACACCGCCCCGCCCTACTTCGCGCTGAACGATCTCGCGGTCGGCGACTACCGCACCTTCGGCAAGCTGGTGCCGCCGCTGCGCGCCGAGGCCGACCGCGAGGCCGTCGTCGAGGGACTGAAGACAGGCGTGATCGACGCGATCGTCTCCGATCATCGCCCACAGGATCAGGACAGCAAGCGTGTGCCGTTCGCCTCGGCCGAGCCGGGCGGCGTCGGGCTCGAGACGCTGCTGCCGATCTCGCTCGAGCTGGTGCACAACGAGCAGCTCACCCTGCCGCGGCTCTTCCAGCGCCTGTCGGCGGCGCCGGCCCGGCTGTTCAACCTGCCGGGCGGCAAGCTCGCCAAGGGTGCGCCGGCCGACCTGGTGCTGTTCGATTCCGACTATGCTTGGCGGGTCGATCGCGACGATTTGTGGAGCAAGACCAAGAACTCGCCGTTCGACGAGCGGCCGGTACAGGGCCTGGTGATGGCGACGATCGTCGGCGGCCGCACCATCTACCGCCACGATAATTTCACGCCGGCTGCCGCGACGGCCTGACCCAGGCGTGCCTCGAAACCGCCCTATCGTCTGCTATGTTCACGTCATGACGCTTCGATACTCCCTTCTCCTCGGCACCGCGCTGCTCACCGTCGGGGGCGCTGCCAAAGCGCAGCAAAAGTCCCGTGAAGATCTCCTGGATGCCCTGACGCGCCACATCCAGATCTGCGCCGAGATCCCCGATTCGCAGTCGCGGCTCAGCTGCTACGACAAGGTGCAGAACGATGTCGGCAATGCCCCGGCCCGGGCCGCGACACCGACGCCGCTCGCCAGCAATCCGCCGCCTCCGCCGCAGCCGCAACCTCAGCCATCGTCCCCTCCACCCCCACCGCCGTCGAGCTCGGTGGCCGCCGGTCAGGTCGGCCAGGCGCCGCTCGCGCCGCCGCCCTTGATGGTGCCGGGGGGCGGCCAGGCGACGCTGGGCGGCAATGCACCCTCGTCGTCCATCTATGACCGGCCGCCGTCGGCTGGTCCGACGCCGCTCGCGCCGCCGCAGGCCGGCGATCCCGACGCCGCTTTCAATCCGCGCGGCAACAATACCGCATACCAGCCCGAGGCGCCGATGCCACGGCCGCAGCCGGCGCTGCGCCGCACCGGCCCGCGCCCCGTGCCGAACTACGGCTCGAACACGCCCCTGGTGTCGCTGGCGGTGAACAACCTCACCTACGGTGCCGCGCGTTACTGGCAGGTGACCGTCGCGGTGACGTCGAATGTCAGCCGCACCCTCGACACCCAGGTGCAATGCAGCTTCCTCAACGGCGGCCGCTCGGTCGGCGAGGCCTATCTCGGACCGGTCCAGCTCGCGGCCGGCGAGCAGATCTCGACCGAGCTGATCGGGCCGCCGACCACCACGTTCGTCGACAACGCCAACTGTCGCGTGCTGAGTCCCTGAGATGACAGGGGAGCCCTGGACACTGGCGTACCTGTGGCCCGCCGTCGTTGGCTTCCTGCTCGGTTCGATTCCCTTCGGGCTGCTGCTGACCCGCGCCGCGGGCCTGGGCGACATCCGCCAGGTCGGCTCGGGCAATATCGGCGCGACCAACGTGCTGCGCACCGGCAACAAGACGCTGGCTGCAGCCACGCTGGTGCTCGATGCGCTAAAGGGCCTCATCCCGGTACTGGTCTTCAACTCGCTGTGGGGGCCGATGCCGGCGGCTGCCGCTGCGGCCGGAGCCGTGCTGGGCCACATGTTCCCGCCGTGGCTCGGCTTCAAGGGCGGCAAGGGCGTGGCGACCACCCTCGGCGTGCTGATCGGGCTCAATTGGGAGCTCGGCGCCATCACCTGCGGGCTGTGGCTCGTGCTGGCGGCGCTGTTTCGCTACTCCTCGCTCGCCGCGCTGCTCAGCATACTGATCGGCGCGGTCGCCGCCTGGTACTTCGTGCCCGTCGCCGCGCCAGTCGTCTGCGTGCTGGCGGTGCTGGTGTGGGCCAAGCACCATGCCAACATCCGCCGGCTGCTGAGCGGCACCGAGCCGAAGATCGGCAAGAGCTCTACGTCAGCCGCGTAAAGCCGTCGGGGCTCCAGTCCTCGCTGCCGACGCCGTGGTGGACGAAGAACAGCCCCTCAGGATCGTAGCGATCCTTCACCGCGCGCAGCCGCGCATAATTGGCGCCCCAGAATGCGCCCTGCCAGTCGGCCTCGAAGTAGTCCGATTCCGACACGTACGAGCCGTGCTTCGGCACGAGCTTGCGCAACGCGCCCATCGCCGCCGACACACGCTTTGCGTCGCCGCGCGCCTTGGCGAGGTTCGGCTCGTGACCCGCGATGCCGGCGAAGGCAGGCGGTCCGTCGGCCGCCGCGATCGCGAGCGCGAAGGCCTCTGTGACCGCCGGGTTGGTCGCGGTATCCTGCGCCGCCGCGATCGCTTCGGCAGGCGCGCCCGCCAGGCCCTTGTTGAAGTGCAGCGTCATGCGCCAGTGACGCGTACTGTCGAACAGCGCCTGCGCCAATGCCCCGAGCCGTTCGTCCGCCAGCAGCGTCGCCGGCATCCAAGTCGACTGGTAGGCATGCAGGAACCAGCCGGCCTCCTGCAAGTTGCCGGCCCAGAACACATTGGTAGCGGAGGCCCCGGGCCGCTCGTCGGACAGCACCATCTGCGGCGCGTTCTGCTTCAGGAACGCCGCATCCCACAACGACCGCGCCGGCAGATGCAGGAACAAAGGCGGCTGCACGAAACTGTAGTCCGCACCCTGTTCCTTCACCCAGGCGAACAAGGGCTGCCACACTGAGGCGGCACGCTGCTGGTCGAGATCCTGGAACACCATGGCGACCTCCATCACGTTGTCGGGCCTGAATCTCACGATTTCGCCCCAGGTCTGGTTGAACAGGCTGTCGCGATAGAAAACGAGAAAGCGTTCGATTAGACGCCTGAAGGCGGCATCCGAGCTTGCCTTGATGGAGGTCAAGGCGATGCCGAACAGCGGCGGCAAATCGTGCGTCTTGAGCGTGAGGCGCGTCATCACGCCGAAGCTGCCGCCGCCGCCGCCCTTCAACGCCCAGAACAGGTCCGGGTTGGTGCAGGCATTGGCGATTCGCACCGCGCCATCAGCGGTGACAACCTCGGCTTCGAGTAGGCCGGCCGCCGCGAGGCCGTAGCGCTTGGAGAAGCTGCCGAAGCCCCCGCTCTGGATCAGACCGGCGACCCCGACGGTGGTGCAACCGCCGCCCTGCACATAGCGGCCGGCCTTGGTGACGGCGGCGTAGGCATTCAGCCATACCACGCCGGCGCCCAGCGACACCGCTGGCTGGGGTGGCGTGTTGCAGTCCTGCGGCACGAAAGCATCATGCAATTCGATGCGGTCCATCGCCCGGGTCCAAATCAGCAATGAATCGGGCGCGTTGGAGGTGCCTTGGTAGGAATGCCCGCCGCCTTTCACCGTCAGGCGCAGGCGATGGTTGCGGGCGAAGGTCACGGCCGCCGCGACGTCGGGGGCCGATTGGGCGCGCACGGCATAGGCGCTGGGCGTGGACACCCAGGCATCGGCCCAGCCGCTGGTCTGGGTCAGGGCCGGGCTGTCGCCGACCGCCCAGGGATTCTTGAGGCTGCGGAACAGGCTCTCGCAGTCGGCGCCTCCTTTGGGAGAATCGGCGCGGCAGGCGTCGAGCGGCCGCGGCACGGCGATCAGCCGCCCGCCGACCTGGCCTTGGAGCTCCTTCCACCGTGCCTCGGTTGGCCAGCCCGGCTCGCCCGGCCGGACACGACGATAGGGCTCGGCGTGTGCGGGAAAGGCGGCGGTGGGGGATATCAGCAGGCCTGCGGCGAGCTTGATCAGGGTGCGTCTCTGCATGGCGAACTCCGTCGTGGACGCCGCCGGTTCTAGGCGCCGGGCCCTTGATTCCACGAAGAAATGTGATGACCGGAGTCGGAGATGGGACGACCGGGGAGTGCCGCGGGGCGAGCGGGCCTCATTACATCGCGCCACCTTCCCCTCTATATCGCAACCGCGATGATGACTGCGCGTACCATGCCGTGGGCCCTGATCGGCGCCGCCTGCCTCGGGTCCTTTGCCGCAACGTCGAGCGGCACGACCCGCGCCCCGTTCCTGATCGAGATGAGCCACGACCTCGGCGTCAGCGTGGGGCTGGTCGCCAATCTGGTGTCGTTCACGGCGACTTCGTGGGGCATCGCGTCGGCGGTCGGCGGCTCGCTGTCCGACCGGATCGGGCGGCGGGCGATGCTGGTCGGCGGTCTGCTGGTGCTCGCGGTCGCCATGCTGGGCCAGTCGATGGCCGGCAATTTCCTGTGGGTCGTGGTCTGGGCGACGCTGGGCGGCGGCTGCGCCGGCACCTTCACCGGCGTGGTCTATGCCGAGGTATCCGCGCACGTCGAGGACTACCAGCGCGGCCGGGCGCTGGGCTGGGTGATGACCGGCCAATCGCTCACCCTGGTGGTCGGCGTGCCGCTCGCAGCCTATGTCGGCTCGATGATCGGCTGGCGCGGCTGGAACGTCTGCATGGCCGGGCTGTCGCTGGCGGGATGCGTCGCGCTGGTCATGACCGTCGGCCGCACCGGCACCGCCGGGCACGGCGCGCGCACCCCATCGCTGCGCAGCGCCCTGTCGAAGCGCGTGATCGGGCTACTCACGACCGGTATCGCCGAGCGCATCTGCTACGGGCTCGCGACGATCTACTTCGCGACTTTCCTGCAGGAGATCTACGGCCTGTCCCTGGCCGGCCTCGCCGTGCCGCTCGCCCTGGTGGCGCTGGGCAATATCGGCGGCACGGTGCTGGGCGGCCAGATCGCCGACCGCCTGCGCGACCGGCTGCTCACCTTCGCGACCGCCATGGTACTGCAGGCGGGCGCCGCGCTGGCACTCTTCCTGTGGCATCCCGGCGCGACGGTCTCGGTCGTGCTGGGCTTCATCTATGCGCTGGTCAACGCAATCGGTCGGCCATCCTACATGGCGGCGCTCGCCAACGTGCCCGAGCAGGTGCGCGGCACCGTGCTGGGCCTGAACGGCGCCACGGCCAGCGTCGGCTGGGTCGGCGCCGCAGCCCTGGGCGCCATCATGATCGCCACCGTGGGCTTCGAGGGCTTCGGGCCGCTCGCCGCGGTGCTCAGCCTGGTCGGCGCCGCCGGTGCGACGGCCAATCGGCGGATCAAGATTTCTATCTGAGGTTGTTTTACACACGGATTTTCCCGTTTTACGGTCGTCGCCATGTTCGATGGCCTGCTGACGCCTGAACCCGATCCGGCCGAACGCCGGGCACGCCTGCGACTGGCGCGCAGCCGGCGCATCGGGCCGATCACCTTCCTCGAGGCGCTGCAGCATTTCGGCTCGGCGCGCCGCGCCTGCCGCGAGCTCAAGGTGGTGCCCGACGCGGAGGTTGCACGGGAGGAGCAGGCGCTGACGGAGCTTGGCGGGCGCTTCCTGGTGCTGGGCGACGCCACCTATCCCGCAGCCCTTGCCGCCATTCCCGATCCGCCGCCTGTCCTGTCGGCGATCGGCGATCAGACGCTGTTGGCGCGGCCGATGCTCGCGATCGTCGGCGCGCGGGAGGCATCGCTGGCCGGCCGGCGGTTCGCGGCCGAGTTGGCCGTGGCCCTCGGCCGAGCGGGCTTCGTGGTCGTCTCGGGTCTCGCCCGCGGCATCGATGCGGCGGCCCACGAGGCGGCCCTGCCGACCGGCACGGTTGGCGTCCTGGCCGGCGGCATCGACCAAGTCTACCCGGCCCATCATCTGGACCTCCAGAGCGCTATCGCCGAGCGCGGCTTGCTGCTGGCCGAATCACCCATTGGCATCCCGCCGATCGCCCGCTCCTTCCCGCGCCGCAATCGCATCGTCAGCGGCCTCTCCGCCGGGGTCATCGTCATCGAGGCGGCCGAGCGCTCAGGCTCTCTGATCACCGCCCAACGCGCCCTTGAGCAGGGCCGCGAAGTGTTCGTCGTCCCGGGCTCGCCGATGGATCCGAGATATGCCGGCTCCAATACCCTTATTCGGGACGGGGCCATTTTGGCACGCGATGCCAACGATATTATAAGTGTGTTCGGCAAGCCGCAGTCCGACCGCCAACCGGTTGGAAAGCCAAAACAAATTCACCCTGACAGTGCCACTGAAGCGGTCCTGTCCGAGCTCGGCTCCATACCCACTGCGGTTGACGAACTGGTACGCCGATGCCAAGTGTCCGCCGCCACCGTGACGGAGGTCCTACTGGCCCTCGAGCTGGACGGCCGCCTGGAGAGGCACCGGGGTAACCGCGTATCCCTGATCTAAATCAGGCACCTGGCTCCGGTTCTTAAAGTTTTTTCGGAGCTCGTATCGACGATGGATGTGCTGGTCGTCGAATCGCCTGCAAAGGCCAAGACCATCGGCAAGTACCTCGGGCCCGGCTACACCGTGCTGGCGTCCTATGGTCACGTGCGCGACCTGCCGCCCAAGGACGGCTCTGTCCGGCCGGACGAAGACTTCGCCATGGACTGGGAGGTCGACGCGCCATCGCAGAAGCGGCTGGACGCGATCGCCAAGGCTGTCTCCAAGGGCGGCAAGCTCTACCTTGCCACCGACCCGGATCGCGAGGGCGAGGCGATCTCCTGGCATGTCCGCGACGTGCTCGCCCACAAGAAGGCGCTGCAGGGCGTCGACGTGAAGCGGGTCACCTTCAACGCCATAACCAAGCAGTCGGTGCTCGATGCGGTCGCCCATCCGCGCGAGTTGGACCAGCCGCTGATCGACGCCTACCTCGCCCGCCGTGCGCTCGACTATCTGGTGGGCTTCACCCTCTCGCCCGTGCTGTGGCGCAAGCTGCCGGGCAGCCGCTCGGCCGGCCGCGTGCAGTCGGTCGCCCTGCGCCTGATCTGCGAGCGCGAGGCCGAGATCGAGGTCTTCAAGAGCCAGGAGTATTGGACGGTCGACGTGCTGTTCGGCACGGCCAAGAAGCAGACCCTGAAGGCCCGGCTCACACACCTCGACGGCCGCCGGCTCGACAAGTTCGATCTTCCCAACCAGGAGCGCGCCGAGCAGGCCCGGCGCGAGATCGAGCGCCGCGCCTTCGCGGTGTCGTCGATCGACCGCCGCCAGGTCCGGCGCAATCCGCCGCCCCCCTTCATCACCTCGACCCTGCAGCAGGAGGCCTCGCGCAAGCTGGGGCTCGGGGCGGCGACCGCCATGCGTATAGCCCAGCGCCTCTATGAAGGCGTCGATATCGGCGGCGAGACAGTCGGCCTGATCACCTACATGCGCACCGACGGCGTGCAGCTCGCACCGGAGGCGATCGGCCAGACGAGGCGTCTGATCGAGACCAGGTACGGCCAGAACTACCTGCCAGCCCAGCCCCGCGCCTATTCGTCCAAGGCCAAGAACGCGCAGGAAGCGCACGAGGCGATCCGTCCCACCGACCTGTTCCGTACGCCGCAGGACGTGGCGCCGTATCTCGACAAGGACCAGCTCGGCCTCTACGAGCTGATCTGGAAGCGCACGGTCGCGAGCCAGATGGAATCGGCCGTGCTCGACCAGGTCACGGTCGATATAGCGTCGGGCGACAAGACAGTTCAGCTGCGCGCGTCAGGTTCGGTCGTGAGGTTCAACGGCTTCCTCACGCTGTACGACGAGGGACGCGACGACGACGCGGGCGAAGAGAACGCCGCGATCCTGCCCGACGTTGCCGAGGGCGAAGGGCTGGAGCGCCGCGAGGTCATTCCGGAGCAGCATTTCACCGAGCCGCCGCCGCGTTATTCGGAGGCGAGCCTGGTGAAGAAGCTGGAGGAGCTCGGCATCGGCCGGCCCTCGACCTACGCCTCGATCATTGAAGTTCTGCAGCGCCGCAACTATGTCAGGCTCGACCGCAAGCGCTTCATTCCCGAAGACCGCGGTCGCATCGTGACGGCCTTCCTGCAGACCTATTTCCCCCGCTACGTCGAGTACAACTTCACCGCCCATCTCGAGGAAGAGCTGGACGACATCTCCGACGGCAAGATCGACTGGCGCCAGGTGCTGCGCGAGTTCTGGGGCGCCTTCTCCTCCGCCGTGGGTGAGACCAAGAACCTCCGCGTCAGCGAGGTGCTGGACAAGCTCGACGAGGAGCTGGGGCCGCACTTCTTCCCGGCCAACGACAATGGCGGCAAGAGCCCACGCGATTGCCCTGCCTGCGGCAACGGCCGGCTCGGCTTGAAGCTCGGCCGGTTCGGCGCCTTCATCGGCTGCTCGAACTATCCCGAGTGCAAGTTCACCCGGAAGCTCGCGGTGGTCGATCCCGAGAAGGACGCGGCCTCCGGCGCGAACCTCAACGAGCCGAAGGTGCTGGGCATCGATCCGGCCACCGGCAAGCAGGTGACGCTGCGCAACGGTCCGTACGGACTCTACATCCAGCTCGGCGAGCCCGAGGGCAAGGAGAAGCCCAAGCGCGCCTCGCTCCTGAAGGGCATGACGCCGGACGAGCTCACGCTCGAGAAGGCGCTGGCCATCCTGTCACTGCCGCGCGAGCTGGGGCCTCATCCCGAGGACGGCGAGCCGGTGCTGGCCGGCGTCGGTCGGTTCGGGCCCTATGTCCGGCACGGAGCCAAGTACAAGTCGATCCCGGCCGACGAGAGCGTGCTCGACATCGGCATGAACCGGGCCGTGGCGCTGCTGGCGGAGGCCAAGGCCTCGGGACGCGGCCGCGCCGCCAAGCCGCTCCGCACCATCGGAGCGCATCCCGGCGACAGCGCGCCGATCGAGCTCTACGAAGGCCGCTACGGCATGTACGTGAAGCACGGCGGCATCAACGCCACCGTGCCGCGCGACCTCAAGCCCGAGGAGCTCACCGTCGAACAGGCGGTGTCCCTCCTTGCCGAGCGCGCCGCGAAGGGCGGCAAGAAGCCCCGCCCGGTGCGCGCCAAGAAGGCGCCGCCGGCAGCCGCCAATGATTCGGGCGAAGCCAAACCCAGGAAGAAGACCGCAGCGAAGAAGAAGGCGGCCAAGCCGAAAGCGAAGGCCAAATCCGAGACTCCGCCGCGCACCGGAACCGATGGCTAAAGGCCGGGTCCCGACCCGCGACGAACTGCTGACCTTCATCAAGGAGAGCGCCACGCCCGTGGGCAAGCGCGAGATCGCGCGCGCCTACGGGCTGAAAGGCGACCAGCGCATCGAGCTGAAGCAGCTCCTGCGCGATTTGCGCGACAGCGGCGAGATCGCCGCCGATCGCGCCAAGACGTTCAAGGACCCCAAAGCTCTGACTGACATTACCGTACTGGAAATCGTGCGCGTCGACGGTGACGGCCACTTGCTGGCCGTGCCGCGCCGCCACGATGAGGAAACCGATGGCCCCATCCCGCGCATCGAGATCGATCCGCATGGCTCGCGCGGCTCGATGGCGCCGGCCGTCGGCGACCGCGTGCTCGCGTCGCTGAGGCGGCGCGGCAAGAACACCTATCAGGCCAAAGTCATCCGCCGCCTCGGCAGCGGCCCGAAGAAGATCCTCGGCCTCTACGAGGAACGGAACGGCCTCGGCCATGTCACGCCGACCGACCGCAAGCTGCGGCGCGAATTCGACGTCCGGCCAGCCGACCGCAACGGCGCCAAACCGGGCGATATCGTCTGGATCGAGGAAACCGGCGGGCACCTCTCGCATCGCGCCAAGGTGATCGAGCGGATCGGCACGATGACCGACCCGAGCACCATCAGCCTGATCTCGATCGCCGCCAATGACATCCCGGTCGAGTTCCCCGAAGCGGCGGCGCAGGAGGCCCAGAAGGCGAAGGCCGCACCGCTCGGCGACCGGCTCGACCTGCGCAAGGTGCCGCTGGTCACGATCGACGGCGAAGATGCGCGAGACTTCGACGACGCCGTGTTCGCCGAACCCGACATGGATCATCCCGGCGGCTGGCATCTGCTGGTCGCGATCGCCGATGTCGCCTGGTACGTGCGGCCCGACAGGCCGCTCGATCGCGCCGCCTACCGCCGCGGGACCTCGGTCTACTTCCCTGACCGCGTCGTGCCTATGCTGCCGGAGGAACTCTCCAACGGCTGGTGCTCGCTGGTGCCGCGGGAGGACCGCCCCGTCCTGGTGGCCGAGATGTGGATCGACGCCGACGGGCACCTGAAAAAGCACCGCTTCCACCGCGCCATGATGCGCTCCGTCGCACGCCTCACCTACAAACGTGTGCAGAACGCGATGGACGGCCATCCCGACGAGGAGACGGCCAGCCTGCTCGAGCCGGTGATCAAGCCCCTCTACGGCGCCTTCAAGGTGCTGCTGGCCGCGCGAGAAAAACGGGGCGCGCTCGACATAGACCTGCCCGAGCGGCTGGTGCAGTTGGGCAACGACGGGCGCATCGCCGAAATCGGCGTCCGCGAGCGCCTCGACAGCCACAAGCTGATCGAGGAGTTCATGGTCCTGGCCAACGTGGCGGCAGCGCAAGCGCTGGAACAGCGCCATATGCCCTGCCTCTACCGCGTCCATGACCAGCCCGACGCGGCCAAGCTCGAATCGCTGCGCGAGTTCCTCGGCACGCTGGGCATCGCCATCCCGGTCGGCCAGCGGCTGCGGCCCGCCGACCTCAATCGGGTGTTGCACGCCATTGCGGGCAAGCCGGTGGCGCGGCTGGTCAACGAGACCGTCCTGCGCAGCCAGAGCCAGGCGGTCTACAGCCCCAACAACCTCGGCCATTTCGGCCTGGCGCTGGGCCGCTACGCTCACTTCACCTCGCCGATCCGACGCTACCCCGACCTGGTCGTTCATCGCGCCCTCATCTCGGCCTATGACCTTGGCGAAGGCGGCCTGCCCGACCAGGACAAGCCGCGGTTCGAGGAGTTCGGCGAGCATCTGTCGATGTGCGAGCGCCGCGCCGTGGCCGCCGAACGGAGCGCCATGGACCGCTATGTCGCGGCCTACATGGCGGCCCATGTGGGTGCAACTTTCTCGGGCAGAATCACCTCGGTTACCCGCTTCGGCCTGTTCGTCGCCCTCGACGGTACGGGCGCTGACGGATTGATCCCGGTCAGGAGCCTTGGCCAGGAGTTCTTCCGTCACGATGAAAGCCGGCAGATGCTGATCGGCGAGCGGACCGGCGAGAGCTTCGGCCTGGGCGACAAAGTGCGTGTCAGACTGGATGAAGCCGACACCGCCACCGGGGGCCTGCTGTTCGACCTGGTGGAGTTGATCGAGCGGGTCGAGCGGGTGGCTGTGCCTCGCGCCAAGAAGGGCCGTTTGCCCGATCGCCGCGGGGCGCGTCGCCCTGTCGCGCATTCCAAGGGCGCTCGGGACAAGCGGTCGCGGGGACGCCGCTAACTGCCTCGCCCATCTTGTCGGCCATGTCATCGGCCGCGTACGCCCCCGTCGATCTTTGGACCGCGATGCGCCGCGGCTGGCGCGGCCGCTGCCCGCGCTGCGCCGACGGCCCTCTGTTCGGCGCCTTCCTCAAGATGCGCAGCCACTGCCCGACCTGCGGCCTGGTGCTCGATCCCTATCGTGCAGATGACGCACCCGCTTACTTCACGATTTTCGCAGTCGGCCATATTATCGTCCCGCTCGTCCTGATACTGGAGCGCTACGGCAACCAGCCACCGCTGTGGTTCCATGCCGTGTTGTGGTTGCCGCTGTCGGTCGTGATGGCGCTGATCTTGCTACCGCGCATCAAGGGAGCGGTGATCGCCCTCCTCTGGTCGCATCGAATCGCGGCGCCGAAGTCGCCCGACGGTCTGGACCTTTCACCCTGACCCCTGGCTGGCCGCCCGATGGAGGCTTGTGCTACTGTTTGAACGAGCGTGGGGTGTCTTAAGGTGCCGGTCGTCCGCTTTCTGAAGCTAGCGCTGTCGCATGCGACAGTGACTCTCCTTGCGGCCTCGCTGGTCGCTTCCTGCGAACCAACCGGCGATGTTGCCGCTGGCCAGACGCGCAGCCCGACCCGAGCGGCCGACGCCAGCATCGAGCGGGTGATCCTTCAGGCCTACCGGGCGATCGGTGATCGTGCCGTCCGCGAGCCCGACTTTCGCAAGCTGTCGCTGGAGACCTACAAGGGCTTCGCTGCCTCCGACCCGACGCTCTCGCTGCAGGAGAACGACCGCACGGTCACCCTGCTGCGCGACGGCCGCGACGTCGTCTCCCGTCCGGCGCCCAGCGATCCAGCCGACGGCCGCGCCTGGGGCGGCATGATGGCGGAGCTGTTCGCGGCCTCGATCGACGCCTCACCGGTGCTGCAGCAGACCGACCGCGGCACCCTGATCAAGGGCGCGATGGTCGCCACCACCAAGCAGCTCGACAAGAACACCCGCTATGCCGACCCGGACGAGGCGCGCGACAACCGCTTCCAGCGCGACGGCGGCGGCGGCATCGGCATCACCGTCGAGCGCACCGACGACAAGAAGATCCTGATCCGCGCCGTGCAGGAAGGCTCGCCCGCCGCCAAGGCCGGCGTCCGGCCGGGCGACCAGATCATGGCGGTCGACGGCGAGTCGATGGTCGACAAGACGTTGCTCGACGTCGTGCACAAGCTGCGCGGCAGCGTCGGCCAGCCGGTCACGCTGACCGTGTGGCGCGACGGCGACCGCGAGATTGCCATGCAGATGCGGCGCGGCCGCATCATCCCGACCACGGTGACCTACGAGCGCGCCGGCAACACCGCGCTGATCCACCTCACCGGATTCAACAGCGACACCACCGATGAGCTCGTGAAGGTGCTCGAGAAGGCGCGGAAGGAGCTCGGCAGCGACATGCAGGGCATCATCCTCGACATGCGCTCCAACCGCGGCGGCCTGCTCGACCAGGCCGTGTCGGTCTCGGAGGTGTTCATCGGCGGCGGCGTGATTTTCTCGACCCAGGGCCGCCATCCCGACAGCCAGCGCACCTATCGCAGCGACAGCAGCCGCACGACCCAGGCGCCGATGGTGGTGCTGGTCAACGGCAACTCCGCCTCGGCTGCCGAGATCGTTGCGGCCGCCCTGCAGGATCGCGGCCGCGCCGCCGTGGTCGGCACGACCAGCTACGGCAAGGGCACGGTCCAGACCGTGATCCGCCTGCCGAACGAGGGCGAGCTGATCCTCACCTGGTCGCACCTGATAGCACCGTCGGGCTACACCTGGAACGAGCAGGGCGTGATGCCCAATGTCTGCACGGCCAAGGTGACCGACATCTCGGCGCTGGGTCCGGCCGCGGTCGACGCCACCAAGCCGTTGCTGCAGCGCTGGCACGCCGAGCGCAATCCCAGCCACGAGGAGATCGCCTCCCTGCGTCAGATCTGTCCGCCGGGCGAGGATTCGCCGCAGCGCGACGTCGATATCGCCGCTCGCCTGCTGAAGGATCCGACGCTCTATGCCCACGCCGTGGCGACCGGCTCGATCGACCAGGCGTCGATGCCAGTGGCCGCCCAGCAATAGCGGGCCGGCAATGGCCCGATATTGCCCCCCGGCGGTGCTTGACAGGGCGCCGCCGGTGACTAAGTTGCCCGCCTTCCAGAGGACAAGACCATGGCCAAGCCGACCTCGATCCTGATCAAGATGGTGTCCAGCGCGGACACCGGCTTCTACTACGTGACCAAGAAGAACCCGCGCACCAAGACCGAGAAGCTCGAGCTGAAGAAGTACGACCCGGTCGCGCGCAAGCACGTCGTGTTCAAGGAATCGAAGATGAAGTGACACGCCAAGGCGTGTCGTCCGAACAGCGCGGAGCAACCTCCGGGCTTTTGTAGCGGATATTCATGGCCGCCCTTCCGGGCGGCTTTTTCGTGGATGACGGCGTGCGCTACGCTGGCGGCACGAAGCAGGGAAACTCGTCGACGTACTTGAAGTAGCGCGCGAGATGGCGGTCGGAGGCGGTCAGCAGGCCGCGGCGGAAGCGGATGGTGTTGAGCACCGGCGCGTCCTCGGCGTTCAGCCGGTCGACCATGGTCTTCACCTCGGTCAGGCGCGCGGCCTGGCCCTTCGGCACGCCGACGACGAAGAAACCGTTGGAACGTCCGGGCTCGATCGGCGCGCCGGTGAAGAGTTGGAACATGTCCTGGCCGCCGAACCGCAGATGCTGGGCGAAGGTGTTGGTGCCGGTGATGCGGCCGTGCTGCAGATGATGCGGGCTCTCGACCCGGAACTCGATGCCGCCCGCATCGACCGCGAGCTCGTCGGGCATCGACGCCGCCGGCAAGCCGTGCAGGGTGCGGAGGTGTTGGAAGTCGACGCCGTTGGACACCGCGACCCAGGTATCCCACGGCCGCTCGCCGCGCTCGTAGGCCTGGTGGTCGATCGCGTCTGGCTCGGCATCGGGGATGCGCGGCAGGTCGAAGTCGGGACTTTCGCCGTTGAACGCCCAGACCAGGCCCCACTTCTCCCCGGCCGGATAGGTGAAGAGGCGCGCCGCCGACGGGATCTTGTCGCCGGTCGGGATATGGGCGCAGCCGCCCTGCCCGTCGAACGACCAATGGTGATAGGCGCAGCGCAGCCGGCCTTCCACCACCTGCCCGACCGAGAGGTCGGCACCGAGATGCGGGCACCAGGCGCCCTGCACCACGGGCTTGCCGGCAGCGTCGCGCCAGGCAACCACGCGCGTGCCGAGGAAATCGCCGCCGGTCACCTTGCCCACCGCAAGGTCGCTCGCCAGGCACACCGGGTACCAGGATCGGTGGAAGCCCGCCTCGGTGAGGGTGTTATGCTGTGTGGCCAATTGTGTCCTGGAAGTTACGACACCCATGGTGCCCTCCGTCCTGTTTCGGTACTATGGGGTACCTTATGAAACAGTGTTGGTACTTGCAGGTACCAGAGTCAAGCGAGCGAATGCCGGTCACCCGCAAAAAGTCCCGCCTGCCCGCCGCCAAGCACCCCTCGCCGATCGACCTCCTGCCCGCGCGGCGCCGCGCGATCCTGATCGCAGCAGTCGGTGTGCTGATGGAGAAGGGCTATGCCCGCGCCAGCACGCTCGAGATCGCGACCCGCGCGCGCGTCTCCAAGCGCGAGCTCTATGCCGAGTTCGGCAGCAAGCGCGGCATCCTCGAGGCGCTGATCGCCACCTCGGCGGCCGACATGCAGGCGCCGTTGGCGCCGGCCGAGATCGGAGACCGCCATGCCCTGGCGGCGGCACTCACCGCCTACGGCGTCGCCGCCCTCACGACGCTGACCAATCCCTACGTGCTGGCGATGTATCGCCTCGCGATCGCCGAAGCGCCGGCCGACCCCGAGCTGGGCGAGATCCTCGACGTCAAGGGCCGCCAGCCCAATCGCCGCGCGCTGGTCGAGATCGTGCGCCGCGGCCAGGCCGCGGGCTTCGTCGGCGCCGGGGAGCCGGAGCGGCTGGGCCAGGAATTCTTCGGCCTGCTGATGGGCGACCTGATGGTCTGGCTGCTGCTCGGGGTCTCCGAGCCGCCGAACGCCGCCGACATCAAGACCCGCGCCGAGCACGCCACCCAGGCCGTGCTGGCGCTCCATCCCATCTGATCGGGCGGCACGATTGCCGCCGGGCGGCTACCACACCATGCGCAGCCCAGCCATGAAGGCGTGATTGTCCGAGCCGCCGCCGACCTCGCCGTCGTAGCGCGCATAGAGCTCGGTCGCCTCGCCGACCTTCGTGCGACCGCTGAAGCCGATCGCGGCGCTGTCGCGCTGCGGGCTGGCGCCGAACACGGTGAAGGCCATGCCCGGCGCTCCGGCGAACGAAGCCGTCATTGGACGGACGGTGTCGGCATATTCGTGCAGCCAGCCGAGCCGCAGGTGCAGGTCGACGGGGCCGAATTGGTTCTGCAGCTCCGCCCCGAGCGTCGAGCGCAGCGAGTTGGTCGTCTGCGACGCCACGCTGAGGTCGAGCGAATCGGCGCCCCATTCGCTGAATCCCGCCTGGTTGGTGGTCGAGCCCTGCAGCCGGGCGAAGGGCGTCACCGAACCGGGCCCCAGCGCGAAATGGTAGCCGGCCTCGACCTGACCGACGAACTGGTCGGCGGTGGTCTTGCCATAGGCGGTGCGCTGCAGCAGGCCCGGGATCGTGATGACGCGCGTCAGGCGATTGCTGGCGTGGCTGTAGCCGGCGACCGCGTTGACGTAGAGCGCGTCCTCGGTGAACGAGCCGTAGAGGCTGCCGCTGAAGGCGTCGACCGAGCCGCGGCCGTTGAAGCCGTTGACCCATTGCGTGCCCGTCGTGAAGCCCAGGCTGGCGCCGACCAGGACTCTCGGATCGAGCCGATAGTCGAGGCCGACGGCCGTGCCGCCGAAATTGTAGGTGAAGGTCCCGCTGTTGCCGCTCTGGCCGGGCACCGAGCCCAGGCCGCCGACGCCGCTCAGCCAGGCGCCCCAGCGCGACGGCGCCGTCGCGTCACAAGCGACGTCGCATGCTTCGGCCAGCGCCACGTGCGTCGCGCCGCCCCAGCCGGAGAGCTGGTTGCCGATGGCATTGGCGAAGGCGTAGCCCATCGCGGTGTTGACCGTGCCGAAGTTGGCATAGGGCTGACCGCTGATGGCGTCGAGGGCGCCCGGGCCCTGCGTCGCGTCGAGGCCTGACAGCACGTTGAGCACGGTCTCGAAATCGCCGGTCGCGCCGGGATCGCCCCGGTCGAGCGCCGTGCCGACGGCGTGCTGGTTGGGCGTGAGGGCCCCGCCCGAGAAGCCGCTGCGGGTCAGCACGAGGAAAACATCGTCGGCGTCGTAGCTCAGGCTCGGCTTCAGGAAGGCGAAGTTGCTGGTGACGCCGTCGAAGGTGCCGGCGACGCCGCCCGTGGCGCTGAGGATCGTATAGGTCGTCGTGTGCGCGTAGGTCCCTGGGGCAGCGGTCACCTGTACCGTGCCGCCCAGCAGCAGCGCGAAGCCCGGCGCGCCGGTCACATTGATGCGGTCGCTCTGGCCCGCGCCATTGACCTCGACCTGGTAGGTGCTGCCGCCAGCTTGCAGGTACGCGCCGGAGATGCTCAGCGTCCCGATCGAATTGCCGGGGCTGATCGTGCCGACGTTGACGACGATGCCGTTGATGGTGCCGCTGCCGCCGAGGGTGCCGGCGACATCGACGCCGACATTGCCGGTCAGGATCCCATTCACCGCGACCCGGCCGCCCGTCACCGTCGTGAGGCCGATGGTGTTGGTGCCGCTGAGGACCGTCGTGCCGGACGTTGTGGTGAGGCTCGAGTTGCCGCCAATGCCGTCGATGGTGCCGCCAGTCGAGGCGATTACCGTGTTGAGCGCGCCGTTGCGCAGGATGCCGCCGGCAAGCGTCACCGCGGCCTGGGTCTGCGTCGTGCCGCCCAGATCGAGCGTGCCGGCGGCGCCGACCGTGGTCGATCCGGTCGCATCGCCGAGCGTGCCGGCGCCGCTGAGCTGTAGCGTGCCTCCTGCAATGGTGGTGCCGCCCAAATAGGTGTTGGGCCCGCCGAGGGTGAGACTGCCGCCGCCGGTCATGATCAGCCCGCCGCTGCCCGAGATGACGCCGGAGAAGGTCGTGCTGCTGCCGTCGCCCCCGGCGGTCAGTGTGCCGGAGCGCAGGGTGACAGCGCCTGCCCCGGCCAGCGAACCGATGGTCTCGTTGAAGCCATTGAGATCGAGGGTGGCGCCGCTCGATATCGTATGGGCCGAATTGGCGGAGAAGCTGTTGTTGGCGCCGGCCCGCAGGGTGCCCTGCACGACGGTCGTGGCGCCGCTGTAATCGCTGGTCCCGCTCAGGGTCTGGACCAGCCCGCCGCTGCCGTTGACGATGAAGGCGCCGCTGCCCGTCAGACGACCGGCGAAGGCGTTGACGGCGCCCGCCTGCGCCACCGTGAGGCTGCCGCCGGCGATCGTCACCGTGCCGTCGCCGCTGCCGGTGGTCACCAGCTCGCCGATGGTGACGCCGACGCCGTTGACGGTCACCTGGGCACCGCTCGACACCTCCAGGAAGGCGGCGCTGGTCATCGCCGTGGTGCTGTCCAGCGACAGCGTGCCCTGTTGCACGGCGAAGACGCCGCCCAGCGTGTTGTTGCCGCTGAGGGACTGCGTGCCGGCCCCCGACTTCAGGACGAAGTTGAAGGCGCTGCCATTGTCGACCAGATTGCCGGCGAAGCTTTGGCTCGTCCCGCCCGCCACATTGAGGCCGAGAGCGCTGCCGGTGCCGAACTGCACGGTGCTCCCGGCCACGCCCGAAAGCCCGGCGGTCCCGACCGTATGACCGTTGAGATTGAGCGTGGTCCCGCTCGCGGTCATGTTCACCGTCCCGGTGCCGAGCGCCGAATCGTTGCCCACCTTGATCGTGCCGCCGGCGATCACCGTGCCGCCGGAGTAGCTGTTGGCGGCATTCAGCGTCAGCGTGCCGATGCCGGCCTTGGTCAGGCTGCCGATGCCGGTGAGGGCGGACGCGAAGGTGACGTTGTTGCCGTTGGTGTCGACCGTCCCGCCGCCGGCACCGAGCGCGGTCAAACGCGACGAGATGTCCAGCGTATTGCCCGTCGCCCATTGCAGGCCGCCGCCGTTCAGCGTGATCGCGCCGGTGCCGAGATTGTTGCCCGCGGCGAAGTTGATGAGCCCGGCCGTGACGGTCGTGCCGCCACTGTAGGTGTTGGCGCCGGTGAGCGTGAGCGTGCCGAGGCCGTTCTGGATGACCGACCCGTCGCCGGTGATCGCATTCGTCAGCGTCTGGGCGGTCGACTGGTTGAACGTGAGGCTGCCGCCGCCGTTGATCGCAATATTGCCGGTGAGCGACCAGCCCGAGCCGACCAGGGTGAGCGAATTGGCGCCGCCGGTGAAGGTGATGGCATCGGCCTGGACGGGGGTGGACACGCCGGGAAAGAAGCCGCTGGTGCCGCCGGCGATGCTGCCCGAATTGATGATGGTCAGGCTCGAGCCAACTATGCCCGCGCCGCCCACTCCTCCGACGCCGAAGCTCGGCCCGCCGACGCCCTCGGCCCCGCCATTGCCGCCGGTGATGCTCCCGGTGTTGGTGAAGACGACGCTCGAGCCGGTGAACAGCACCCCGATACCGCCATCGCCCCCGCTGCCGCCCTGCGTGCCCGGTCCGGAGGCGGTGCCGCCAAGACCACCATTTCCGCCCGTGATGGTGCCGCTATTGCTGCTGGCGGAGGCGCTGCCCGTGACGATCGCGCCGTAGCCTCCGCCGCCGCCGCCGCCGCCGCTGCCGAAAGTGGCGAGGCTGAAAAGGTTGAACACGCCACCGCCGTCGCCGCCCTTGCCGCCGGTCAAGGTGCCGCTGTTGCTGATCGTCACCTGGCCGCTGCCTGCGGTGCCGGTGTCGTTGCCGTTCCAGCCGCCACCGCCGCCGCCCGCGCTGCCGATGGTGATGATGCCCGACGTGACTCCGATAACGGATGTGCCCGTCTGGCCGTTGTGCGAGTTGGCAGTGCCCCCCGAACCGCCGGCCACAAGGCCACTACCTCCGGCGCCGCCCCCGGCCGCACCACCGCCACCGCCGCCGAAAAAAGAAGCGCCGGAGCCACCGCTGCTTCCGGAGTAACCCGTGCCGCCAGAGCCGCCGGCATTGCCGTTGCCCGTGCCGCCTGCACCGCCATCGGCGAAGGCAGACGGTGCCATCAGCAGGCACATCATCGACAGAACAACCACCGCCAGCTGGCCCAATAGCCGCTGGGCACGCAACGCTGCTTCCACCACGACGATCTACGCCCCTCACGCTCAACTCTGCTACGTACCATAAGCGACATAGCGTATGAAATCTCTCGGAAAAATTGCAGAGGCTGTAGATATCTGCAGCCGAGGTCAGGGCATCAGAGCGGCACCGTCGAAGCCCGTTGCCGGGAGGCCGAGATAAGCGATCAGCGTCGGCGCGATGTCGACCAGGCTGCTCGGCTTCCGGCGCACGCCGGTCACGCGGCCATCATTCACCATCAGGAACGGCCGCGTCTCGTCGGGCCCCCAGCCGCCGTGCTGGCCGCTGCCGACCGGCACCGGCTTGCCCTCCGACACCACCCAGCGCTTGCCGGGAACGCCATGCCGGTTGGCGTCCGGACGGCGCGCCATGTTGACCGCGGCGACCACGCCGCCGTGCGCTGCGAATCCCTTTTCGGCCAGCGCATCGCCGATCAGCACACTGTCGGCCCACGGCTCGCGACTCATCGCATCGATCACGCCGAGCAGCGCCGTGCGTCCGCGCTCGGTCGCATAGAGCAGCGCCGCCGTCCCCTGCCCGGCCACCGCGATGTCCCCCGCCTCGATCTGCCGCCACAAGCCGTGCTCGGCGAGCCAGTCCTCGAGGCTCACCGCCGCGCCGATCGTCTCCTGGCCATGGTCCGATCCGACCAGCAGCAGGATCTCCTCGCCCGCCGCACGCAGTCGCTCGACGGTGCGCACGACCTCCGCCACGCAGCGCTCGGCCCCGGCCAGGGCCTCGACATGCGCCGGCGATCCGAGTGGCACGCCGTGCAGCGTGTGGTCGGGATCGCAGATCCACATCAGCGCGACCGCGGGCTTGCGCTCGCTGAGCACCTCGGCGCAGAAGCGCTCCGTCATCGCCCAGTCGCCCGCCGCATCATGAGTCACCGGCAGCGCGTCGAGCGGCTCAGCGCCGGGCGCGTGGCTACCGCTGCGGTGATAGACGAAGCCATACGCATCGGGGTCGAGGAAGAACGCCGCGCCGGGCGAGACGTTGGAGAAGGCAATGAAGCCGCCACTCTTCTCCACGCGCTCCGATAAAGCCGGCACCAGCAGGGTGCGGCCGGTGGCGCGCCGCATGTGATCGCGGAAATCCGGCGCACCGACATCGCGCACGACGATCCTGCCGCCTTCGAACAGGCCCATGCGATTACCGTGCAGCCCGTGGCGCGCCGGATGACAGCCGGTCGTCACCGACGCGGCCGACGCGCGCGTGACCGACGGGAACACCGCCCTGTGGTCGTCGCACCACAGGCTCTTGCGGCGCAGCGCGTCCAGCACCGGAGTCCGCTCCGGCGCGATCCAGTTGCGTCCCAGCCCGTCGCAGCACACGAACACCGTCCTGCGAGACATGCGTTTCTCTCCTCTTGCGCGGTCCGGCGGATGGTAGTCGACTTTGAGCGATAACCCAGGAGGAAACGATGCAGTTCGGATATTTCTCGATGCCATCGCACCCGCCGGAGAGGCCGCTCAAGGCCGGGCACGACTGGGACCTTCAGGTGATCCGCTGGCTCGACGAGCTGGGCTTTTCGGAATGCTGGATCGGCGAGCACCACACGGCGCCCTGGGAGCCGCATCCCTCGCCGGACCTGGTTGTCGCGCAGGCGCTGATGCAGACCAAGAATATCCGCCTCGGCCCCGGCGGCTTCCTGCTGCCCTACCACCATCCCGCGGAGCTTGCGAACCGCGTCGCCATGCTCGACCACCTGTCGGGCGGGCGGCTCAACTTCGGCGTCGCCGCGTCGGGCCTGCCCAGCGACTGGGCGATGTTCAACGTCGACGGCATGTCGGGCGTCAATCGCGACATGACGCGCGAGGCGCTGGAGATCATTCTCAAGCTATGGCAATCGAAGGAGCCGTTCGACTACAAGGGCAAATTCTGGAACGTCAGCCAGCCGCCCGAAATGTTCGGCGTGCTGCGCCATCACATCCGGCCATTGCAGACGCCCCATCCGCCGATCGGCGTCGCCGGACTCAGCAAGAACTCCGACACGCTGAAGCTCGCCGGCGAGAAGGGCTTCCTGCCGATGAGCCTCAACCTCAACCCGGCCTATGTCGGCAGCCATTGGGAAGCCGTCGAGCTCGGCGCCGCCAAGGCCGGCCGTACGCCCGACCGGGGCGAGTGGCGCATGGTGCGCGAGGTGTTCGTCGCCGACAGCGACGAGGAGGCGATGAAGCTCTCGGCCGGCTCGTACATGGGCCGCATGATGCGCGAGTACTTCCTGCCGCTGCTCGGTGCCTTCGGCTTCCTCGAGTATCTCAAGCACGATCCAGGCGTGCCCGATTCCGACGTGACGCCGGACTATTGCGCCAGGCACAACTGGATCATCGGCTCGCCGAAGACGGTGATCGAGAAGATCGAGAAGATCTACGACGAGGTCGGCGGCTTCGGCCAGCTGCTGGTGTTCGGCTTCGACTACGCCGACAACCCGCAGGCCTGGCGCCATTCCCTCGAGCTGATCTCCAAGGAGGTGATGCCCAAGGTGCAGCACCTCAAGCCGAAGGCCACGAAGAAGATGGCGGCGGAATGATCTTGCCGGACCGCGGGGTCTCGCCCGCCTCATGATCATGATTCATGAGCGGACGGGACGCCCGCGGTCCGGCAAGAATCAGACAGTCGGATACGGCGATCGCTTCTTCGACAGCACCGCCGCTGCCGCAAACCCGGCGGCGGCGACCAGCATGATCGCCGTCAGGCCCCACAGCACGGGCGTGTAGTTGCCGAACGCGCTCCAGGCGAAGGCGCCCAGCAGCGGGCCGGCCGCGCGCATGATGTTGGTCGGCATGGTGAGCGCGCCCGACACGACGCCATAGCCTTCGGGACCGATGAACTCCGGCACCGCCATGCCGCGCAGGATGGTCAGCAGGCCGTTCGCGACGCCGTAGATGATGGCGAACAGGATCAGGCCGTAGACGTCGTTGACGCCCAGCGCCAGCATGCCCATCGCCACCGGGAAGGCGAAGTAGATCCCGGCGCCGAGCTGGATGGTGCTGATGCGATTCTGCGCCGCCATCAGCAGCACGCGACCGACCACCTGCATCGGCCCGATCAGGGCGATGATCGCCATCACCACGCCCATCTCGATCTTGCGCTCGGCCAGCAGCGGGATGAGGTGAAAGCTCATCGCCGAGAAGGCGAGGCCGTAGCCGGCGAACGCCACCACCAGCCCCCAGAAGGCCGGCACCCGGATCGCCGTCGCCAGCGGTCCCCGCTTCTTCGCGCTGCCCTGCGACGTCGAGGCCTTCGGCGCCTCCGCGATCGGCACCGGCGTCTCTTTCGGTCCCGGCACGAACAGCCAGTGGATCATGAATGCGACGCCGACATTGATTGCCGCCAGCACCATCAGCGCGGGCCGCCAATCGATCCGCTCGATCAGGAGCTGGGTGAAGGGAATGCCGAAGGTGCTCGCCAGACCGCCGAGGAACGTCATCACCAGGATGGCCTGGCGGTAGCGCGGGCCGTAGACGCGGGTGATCACCGCGAAGGCGGGCTCGTACAGCGTCACCGACTGGCAGGCGCCGAGGCCGAGCCAGACGACGAAGAACAAGGGCAGCGATTCGATGCGCGACCAGGCAAACAGCATCACCGCCGCCAGCAGCGAGCCACCCGTCATCAGCAGCCGGCCGTGGCCGCGATCAATCCAGGCGCCCACCGGGATCGAGCAGAGCCCCGCCACCAGCAGGCCGCCCGACAGCGCGCCGAACAGCTCGTTGCGCGACCACCCGAGCTCCTTCTCCATCGGCACCACGAACAAGGGGAAGGTGTAGTAGACCAGTCCCCAGGTGATCAGCTGGCCGAGCGACAGCACCCACAAAATTGTCGAAGGCCGCTTGCGCCACGGTCCCTTGGCGCTGGCGGCGAAGCGCGCGTCCTTGCCTTGTCCGTCCATCTTTGTCCGTCAGTGTCATCGAAGCGTAACGCAAGACCACCGGTCACGATACCCTGTTAGACTGTTCGCCATGCGCATCGGCATCGATCTCGGCGGCACGAAAATTGAAGGCATCGTCCTCGATGCCGACGGCACCGAGAAAGCGCGCCTGCGGATCGACACACCCGAGGGGTCGTACGAGGCGGCCGTGCAGGCGATCGTCGACGTGGTGCTGGCGCTCGAGAAGCAGGTCGGCGCCAAATGCTCGGTCGGCATGGCCCATCCCGGCGCGATCTCGCCCGCGACCGGGCTGATCAAGAACGCCAACTCCACCCGGCTGAACGGCCATCCGCTGAACGAGGATCTCGAGCGGCGACTCGGCCGGCCCGTGCGCATGGCGAACGACGCCAACTGCTTCGCCGTGTCCGAAGCCTCGGACGGGGCGGCGGCCGGCTGCGGGATCGTGTTCGGCGTGATCCTCGGCACTGGCGTGGGCGGCGGCGTGGTGATCGACGGCCGGCCGCTGACGGGCTCGCAGGCGATCGCCGGCGAATGGGGCCACAATCCCCTGCCCCATCCGCGCGACGACGAGCGCCCCGGCCTGCGCTGCTACTGCGGCCGCACCGGCTGCATCGAGACCTGGCTGAGCGGCCCGCGCCTGCAGGAGCAGTTCAGGCAGCGCACCGGCCGCACCGTGCGCGCGACCGAAATCGCCGATGCGGCCGAGGCCGGCGACAAGCAGGCGTTGGACCAGATGGAAATCTACTGCGACCGACTCGCGCGGGCGCTGTCGGTCGTCATCAACATTCTCGACCCGCACGCCGTCGTGCTGGGCGGCGGACTTTCCAAGATGAAGCGCCTCTACACGCGCGTGCCCGAGCTCTGGAAGCAGTACGTCTTCTCGGAACCCGAGCTGATCTCGACGAAATTGCTGCCGCCCAAGTTCGGCGATTCCAGCGGCGTGCGGGGCGCCGCCTGGCTGTGGCCAGCATGACGCTGGGAGCGCGGCTCTCCAGCGCCGCCCTTCTCATTGACCGCGGACCTCCAGGTCCGCTCGGACTCATGATGCGGACCTGGAGGTCCGCGGTCCAATGAAGATGAGCGCTCCCGGCAATCAGTACGGCCTGTCGCCGCGCACCAGCATGCGGTAGAGACGGCGATGCTGGCTGTGATCGTAATCGAAGCCGGCTTTGTGCAATGAGGCGCGGTCGTCGATGATCAGCAGATCGCCCTTTCGGTACTCGTGGGCATAGCAGAACTGGGGCTGCGTGATCCGGTCGGTCAGGTCCTGCAGGAAATCCTGCGTCTCTTCCGGCGACATGCCGGTCACCCTCTCGGTCTTGGCCTTGTGGAACCACACCGCCTTGGTGCCGGTTTCCGGATGGGTGCGGACCAGGGGATGCACCGTCGGCGGCTTGGTCGACTCGAGCTGCGCCTTCACGATATCCGGATTGCCGGTCTTCATCCGCGCGCTGCTGATCAGCGTGTTCTCGGTCTTCGCGTCGGCGATCTTCAGCTTGATCTCGTCGGGAAGCGCCTCGTAGGCCGCCCGCGAATTGCAGACCGACGTCGCGCCGCCTTTATCCGGGACTGCCACTGCGTACAGCATGGTGAACTTTGGCGGCAGTTCCTGGTTGGTGTGGTCGGTGTGCCACGTCGAGTTGGCGCCGACTTTTGCCGGCTGGCCCTTGCTGTCCAGGTGACGGTTGTCGAGCACGCTGATCAGCGGATAGCCGTCGACCAGGTAGCGCCTGTTCTGGTCCTCCATCAGCTCGCCGAACATTTGCCCGGCCGCTTGCAACTGGCCTGGCGTGAGATGTTCCTGCCCGCGGATCACGAGGACCACGTTCTCGATGACGGCATCGTAGAGCTTTTTCCGTGTCGCCGCGTCGATGGGCTGGGCAAGGTCGATCCCCGTGACAATGGCGCCAATGTGCTCCTTGATCTTCTCGATCTTCATTGCTTGGGTGGGGAGAATCGACGCGGCAGCGGCGCTCATGATCCGGCTCCTCATTTCCTGGCCCGCGCTTTCTGGCGGACGCTACCACTCCGGAAATCACTCTGGTCGATAGCATCGGCCGAATGGCCGCCTCTATCAAGCATTTGCCCGGTGCCGCATCGCGATAGGGCAAGGCTCGTCCGGGGGCTCCCCCGGCCCCATCCTCGACGATGACCAGTCGATACCGACCTCGCACGGCCGATGGCAGCGCAGATATCGGTTCTCCCCTGGTGTGAGCCGCGTCGTGAAGTTCGAGTACCTGACGCTGCAGGGCGCTCCTCCGCCGAAATACCCGCGCAACTGAGAATTGACGGCGTACAAGCCGGCGCTACTGACCCCCTAAGTCAGGAGAGACGCCGGCTCGTCGAAGGGGGCGCGAGCCTGCCCGCGCCTGTGGATAAGCGCTCGCGCGCGCATCCCATTATGGGCATTGGCTCGGGAATCGAAGGCCGTTTCCGAGCCTAAAAATTGCGGCCAATGCCCATAATAGGTGTTCGGGCGAGAGGCTGTCAGACTCGCCTCATGATCGGGTCCTTCTGTCTTCCTCGATCCGTCGGACACCACCGGGCAGAAAGAATACTTTTCGGGGTGGGGTGTCGCGGATGGCGGGACTCTCGGGCGAAAATGCAGCTTCGCCAAAGGCTTGGCTGGTCCGCGGGGTGGGACGGTTTGGGACTCTTTCAGCGGAACGGCGGCTCGTCGAACCCCCTCAGCTTGCGCGAATGCAGCGAGCCCAGCTCGCTGCGCAGGAGGTCGATCGCCTCGAGGCCGATGCGCAAGTGCTCGCTCACTGCGCGCTCGTAGAAGCGCGTGGCGGCGCCGGGCAGCTTGATCTCGCCGTGCAACGGCTTGTCGGAGACGCACAGCAGGGTGCCGTAGGGCACGCGCAGGCGATAGCCCTGCGTGGCGAGGGCCGCGCTCTCCATATCGACGGCGATGCAGCGGCCGAGGCTGATGCGGCGGCGCTCCTGGCTGAAGCGCAGCTCCCAGTTGCGGTCGTCGTAGCTCACCACCGTGCCGGTGCGCAGCCGCCGCTTCAGCGCGTCGCCGCGCTGGCCGGTGACCCTGGCCGCCGCCTCCTGCAGCGCGACCTGCACCTCGGCGAGCGCCGGCACCGGCATCTCGGCCGGCACGAGGTCGTCGAGGATGCGGTCGCGCCGCAGGTAGCCGTGGGCCAGTACGTAGTCGCCGATCGTCTGCGACTGCCGCAGGCCGCCGCAATGGCCGATCATCAGCCAGCAATGCGGGCGCAGGACAGCGAGATGGTCGGTCGCCGTCTTCGCGTTCGAGGGACCAACGCCGATGTTGACGATGGTGACGCCGCCCCGGTGGTCGGCGCGCATCAGGTTGTAGGCCGGCATCTGGAAGCGATGCCACGGCGCCGCGGCGACCGCCGCTTCCATCGTCGCCTTGTCGGCACCGCGCTTCACGACCGTGCCGCCCGGCAGGGCGAGACGGTCATAGGGGCCGTCCGGCCTGTCGAGCTCGGCCAGCGCCCAGGCGACGAACTGGTCGACATAGCGCTGGTAGTTGGTGAACAGGATCCACGGCTGGATCGTGCGCCAGTCGGTGCCGGTGTAGTGCAGCAGCCGGCGCAGCGAGTAGTCGACCCGCACCGCATCGAACAGCGCGAGCGGCCGCGGCTTGCCCTCCTCGTGATGCCAGGTGCCGTCGGCGATCTCGTCGCCGACGTTGGACAGCATTGGCGTCGGGAAGAACCGCGCCAGCTCGGCGACCGACAGGTCGCGATGGATGAACTCGTCGCCCTCGTCGGTGACGAAGGGATAGGGAATCTCCTGCGTGCTGACACCGACCTCGATCTCGGCGCCGAACTCGTCGACCAGCGGGCGCAGCTGCTCCAGCAGGTAGCGCCGGAAGAACGCCGGCTGGGTCACCGTCGTACAGTAGCGGCCCGGCGCCTGGAACTTCGCCCAGGCGCGCCAGGTGAAGGGAATGGCGCCGGACGGCTGCCAGTCGACTCGCAGCTCGGGGTAGCGAAACGCCGCGCGATCCTCGGGCGCCGGCGGCTCGCCGGTCGCGGTGAAGTGGGCCAGCGCCGCCCGCAGCGCCTCGCAGCTCTGCCGGTGCAGCTCTTCCAGCCGGTCGACGGCCTGTTCGGGCGTCATGCCGGACATCGGGCCGGGCATCGCGTCCTCGGCCGTCCGGTTTCAGTTGCAGGTCGGCTTGGGCAGGGGCTCGAGGCGGGTCATGCGGTACTCGATGCCGCCCTCGCCCTCCTCGTGCGTGCCGTAGAGCTCGACGCCGTTGTCCAGCATCAGGCTGCTCATCTCGTACGCCGCCTCGCCGTTCTTGTCCTTCGGATCGGGATCGAAGAAGGCGCCGCGATAGTAGATGCGGCCGCGATTCTCGGCGAGCGAGGCGCCCTCGTCGGGCACCTTGAAGTCGGCGAGCCGCTTGGGCACCCGGCCGATCACGACGTTGACCGGCTGCGGCGGCTTCACCTTCTCGCCGAAGAAGAACAGCGCATCGAAGCCGATGTCGCCCGCCTTGGCGTGCTGGATAGTCGCGCGGGTCATGGCGTTGGGGAACAGCGTCCCCTTGGGCAGCGCGACCGATTGGCCCTCGGGCTCGCCGAACAGCGACTGGCCGACGCCGTCGTCGCCGAGGATGGCCTCCCCTTTCAGCTGGCTGGTCGCCTTGCCGTTCATCGAGGCGTTGTGCTCGAACTTCAGCTTCCGCCCGTCACGGCTCTCGGTCATCAGCGAGGTCTGCTCGCTCACCATCGTGCCCTTGCCGCCGTCGAGCTCGAGCCGCATGCGCTGGCTGATGACGTAGCCATCGCAGGTCTGCTTCAGCTCGAACGCGTAGGTGCCCGGCGAGCCCACGCCGGGCTTGCCCTTCTCGAGCAGGTTCACCGCGTAGGCGGCGCGATGCGGCTGCAGCTCCTGAGCGGCAGCCGGCAGGGCGACCGCCAGGACGGCGAGGGATACGCATGACACTCTCAGCATTTAGGCCTCGGCACGGCTTGGATCTGGATCAGGCGGGCATCGACGGCGAAGTCACCATAGTCGAGCAGCATCGACCGGGCGACGCCGTTGGCCAGCAAATCGAGCGACATCTCGTACTCCGGCTGGGCCCCCTGGTCGCCATTGGCGAAAAAGGCAAAACGCACCCCCCACGCAGGTTGCCGCAGCAGGGCGACGTCGCCGCGCACCGCCGGCGCTCCCGCCGCCGGCTTGGGCGGCTTGCCGATCACGGCATTCACCTGGAAGGCGCCGTCCAGCCGGGCGCCGTCGAACACCTTGTAGGACACCGACTTGTCTCCCAGCTTGGCGTGCTTGATCACCAGGGCGAGATGGTTGGTCGGAAACAGCGTGCCGGCCGGCAGTTCGAAGCTGCGTGGCTCGGGCAGCGTGAAGCTCGCGCGGCCCTTGCCGCCGATGCCCTCGAGATCGGCCTGGCCGCGCAGCTCCTCGTCGACCTCGTCGTTCTGGGCGTTGCGCACGCTGAAGCGCAGGGCCAGCCCGTCCTTGGACTCGTAGCTGGTGAAGTTGGAATCGGTCTCGAACTCCTCGCCGTCGTTGCGCAGGAAGGTGAGCTTGATGCGCTGCTTCACGTTCCAGGCGTCGCACGAATCGGCGGTCTCGAGCACCATGTTGCCGTTGACCTCGACGATGCCGCTGTTGGGGCGCGCCACCGCGAGCTTCATCTCGTAGGTCGCCCGATGCGGCGCCATGATGACGTCGGTCGGCGGCCCTTCGACCGGCTGCGATTGCACCGGCGGCGGCTGGGTCGGCGGCTGCTGCAGCGGTTGCTTTTGCTGAGCGTCTGCAACACCACTTATCCACAGGCCCAGCAAGACGGCAGCCACAACCGCTGCGAGGGAGGCTGCAGTGGGAACGCGAGGACGGCGAAAACTATGGATGGACAACGGGCGAATGGCTGAGGGCTAGGCCTTGTAGCCGGACGCCCAAGCGTAATATCCATACCCGCCGATTACCAGAAACATCGCCTGCGTCAGGGCTGCACAGGGGGATATGTCCAATGACCAATCGCAAACCGCGCGTGCTCGCCACGCGGCACTTTCCGCCGGACGTCGAGGCGCGCCTTTCGGCCAATTTCGAGGCCCGGCTCAACCCCGAGGACAAGCTCTTTGATGGACCGGCGCTGGTCAAGGCGTCGGAGGGTTTCGACGGCATCATGTGCGCAGCCGGCGACCCGCTGAACGCCGACACGATCGCGAGGCTGCCGGCCTCGGTGAAGATGATCGCCACCTTCTCGGTTGGCTATGAGCATGTCGACGTGGCGGCCGCCGCCAAGCGGGACATCAAGGTCAGCAATACGCCGGACGTGCTGACCGACGCCACGGCGGACATCGCCATGTTGTGCCTGCTGGGCGCGGCCCGGCGCGCACACGAGGGCACGACCATGCTGCGGACCCACAGTTGGGTCGGCTGGGAGCCGACCCAACTGATGGGGGTCCACGTCACCGGCAAGCGCCTCGGCATCCTGGGCATGGGCCGCATCGGCCAAGCGATGGCCGACCGCGCCCGCGCCTTCCGCATGACCATCCACTACAGCAATCGCACGCGGCTCCCGCCGGAGCTCGAGAAGAGCGCGATCTTCTACGCCAATCCCGACGACATGCTGCCGCATTGCGACTTCCTGTCGATCAACGCGCCGATGACGCCGGCGACGCGCAAGTGGGTGAACGCCGAGCGCATCGCCAACCTGCCCAAGGGCGCGATCGTGGTGAACACCGCGCGGGGCGGCATAGTCGACGACGAGGCGCTGATCGCGGCGCTGAAGAGCGGCCACCTGTTCGCCGCGGGCATCGACGTGTTCGACGGCGAGCCCAAGATCCACCCGGGCTATTACAGCCTGGAGAACGCGTTCCTGCTGCCGCACATGGGCTCAGCGACGGTCGAGACGCGCAATGCCATGGGCTTCAAGGCGCTCGACAACCTCGAGGCCTTCCTGCTCAGGGGACAGACGCCACCTGATTTGGTGACGCCTTCTTGACCGGCTTGGCTTCGGGTTTGGCATGGGCCACCGCGTGGGTATGACCATGGGCCTTCGCCTTCTTCTTGGCCGGCTTGGGCGTCGTGACCGGCTTCTCGACGACCGGCGGCGCAGCCGGCGCCGGTTCGGCCGCCGCGACGACCGGCTCGGCGGGTGCGGCCGGGGCGGCATCGGGCTTCTTGGCGTAGGCGTCGGCGGTCCAGCTGCTGGCCGGCTCGTCGGCCGTCTGGTGCAGCGGCGGGGCGTAGGACACGCCGTCCTCGCTCGGCACGCGCTCGGCGGTGTCGTAGTTGACGTGGTACGGGTCCTTGGCTCCCGGATCGCGCGCGTGGCAAATGCTCTCGTTGCGGAACACCCGCCACAGGGCGCAGTCCTTCTTGGAGACCATCGACATGAAGTGGTCGGAGGTGCTCTTGCCGCTGTCGGCATACGACGCGCCGTCGACGCCGTAGCTCGCAGCGGTCACGGCCGAAACGGCGCAGCCGCCCGTGAGCAGTGGCAGGCCAAGCGCCAGGAGAGCGAGCCGAGGGAAGCTCATTATTCTCTTTAAGTTATTTGGTTAACGCCGTGAGAATATTGGATTTTCTGGTCTCCGTCAATTTGACTGCTCACTCTCCCGTACGGCTTGGACATAGACGTTGATGATCAGGGCGACCAGCAGGATCAGGCCGCGGATCAGGATCTTGAGGAAGCTGTCGATCTCGACATGGTCCAGCCCGTTGTTCAGGACACCCAGGATCAAGAGGCCGATGATGGTGTTGCCGATGCCGCCGCGGCCGCCGAACAGGCTGGTGCCGCCGACCACTACGGCGGCGATCGCGTCGAGCAGGTAGCCGTCGAACTCGTTCTGCTGGGCGCTGCCGAAATGGGCCACGCCCAGCATGCCGGCGACGCCCGAGCAAACGCCCGAGATCACCATGACGGCGCCCAGCACCAGCTTGACGTTGACGCCCGAATACTCGGCCGCCTCGCGGTTGCCGCCGGTCATGTAGACGTAACGGCCGAACCGCGTGTAGGTCAGCACGATGTGGCCGGCGAGCAGGAACACCGCCAGCACGATCACGATCCACGGGATCGGCCCGATCGACCCCGCCCCCATCTTCGCCACGAAGTCGGGCACCGCGTAGGCGATCTGGCCGCGAACGAGCAGCGCGCAGATGCCGGCGCCGATCTGCATCATCGCCAAGGTCATGATGAAGGACGGGATGCCGATCGCCGTCACGCCGATCGCGTTGACCAGGCCGAGGAAGGCGCAGGCCAGCAGCGCCAGCCCGATCGCCACGATGCCGGGCAGCGGCACGTTGGCGATGTTCACGTAGTTCTCCTGCTGCGTGAAGTAGGCGACGACGATGCCGGTCGCGTTGGCCACCGCCGCGACCGAAAGGTCGATCTCGGCGCACAGGATCACGAAGGTGAGGCCGACCGCGATCACGCCGGCGACCGAAATCTGCGTCAGGATGTTGGCCGCGTTGTCGAGCGTGGCGAAGGACGGGCTCGCCACGCCGAAGAACACCAGCAGGGCGATCAGCGTCACGAAGGGCGCGATGTTGCGCATCTGGCTGCGCAGGAATGCCGGCATCGTCCCCTCTTCCCTCAGGCCGCTTCGAGCAGCCGGTCCTTGCTGACCGCCTCGCCCGCGAACTCGCGCACGATGCGGCCCTTCTTCATCACCACGATGCGGTCGGCGAGCGACAGCACCGTCTCGGGCTCGGTCGACATCACGACCACCGCCAGCCCCCTGTCGCGCAGGCCGCGCACGATGCCGACCACGTCGTCCTTGGCGCCGACATCCATGCCGCGCGTCGGCTCGCTCAGCACCAGAACCTTGGGCGGCCAGGTCAGCCACTTGGCCAGCGCCACCTTCTGCTGATTGCCGCCCGACAGGCTCTGCAGCAGCGTGTCGACCGCCGGCGGCCGGATCGACAGCGCCTCGGCATGGCGCCGCGCGATGTCGCGCTCGGCGGAGGGCCGGAGCCACAGCCGGCCGATGCGGCCCAGCACGGCGATCGACATGTTCTTGTAGACCGGCTCGCGGTAGAACAGCATCGACCGCCGGCTCTCGGGCACGAAGGCGATGCCGGCGCGCCGAGCCGCGGCGGTGTTGGCAAGCCGCACGGTCTTGCTGTCGATCGCCAAGGTCCCCGTCCGCGGCTTCAGCTTGCCGAACAGCGCCCGCGCCAGCTCGATCACCCCGCAGCCCATGAAGCCGTAGATGCCCAGCACCTCGCCGGCGCGAATGTCGAGCGAGACGTCGGCGAACGCCCTACCGGCGCCGAGCCCGCGCACCGCGAGCACGACCGGCGCCTGCGGCTTGCTGTCGAGCGTGATGTTTCCGGTGTAGCTCTCCTCGAGCTCCTCGTGGCCGCGCCCGATCATGCGCTCGATCACCCACGCCTTGTCGACGCCGGCAGCAGGCTCGCTGACGATGCGCCGACCATTGCGGAAGATCGTGACGGTGTCGGACACGGCCAGCACGTCGTCGAGGAAGTGCGAGATGAAGACGATGCTGCGCCCCGATGCCTTCACGCCGCGCAGCACCTCGAACAGGCGCTGCACCTCGGGCGGCGACAAGGCCGAGGTCGGCTCGTCGAGGATGACGATGCGCGCGCCGGAGAACAGCACGCGGGCGAGCTCGATCAGCTGCTGCAGGCCGATCGCCAGCGAGCCCATGCGCGCCCTGGGATCGGCGTCGATGCCGAGGCTGGCGAGATGCTCGCGCGCGCCCTCGACCATCGCGCGCCAGTCGACGATTCCGCCGCGCGTGGGCTGCTTGCCGAGATAGACGTTCTCCGCGACCGAGAGGTCGGGCACGACGCTCAGCTCCTGGTGGACCATGCCGATGCCCGCCGCCAGCGCATCGCGGGTCGAGCGGAAATGCACCGGATGGCCGTCGAGCCTCATGCGGCCCTGATACTGGGTGTGCACGCCGGCGATGATCTTCATCAGAGTCGACTTGCCGGCGCCGTTCTCGCCCACCAGGCCGTGGATCTCGCCGGCACGCAGCACGAAGTCGACGTCACGCAGGGCCGCGACGCCGCCGAAGGACTTCGAGATGCCACTCATTGCCAGCCGCGCCGGGGTCTCCCCCGACGCGGCCGAAGACGCGTCGGACATAGCTGCGATCTGGCCCTCAGATCAGGAAGTGATCCTGCATCCACAGCATGCCGGCCGCATTGTCCTTGGTCACCACCGGACCGTCGGTGACGATGTTCTTGGGAATGCCGGCCCCCGTCTTCTCGCCGCCGGTGACGGCGGCCACGCCGGCAACGATCGCGCCGCCATGGATGCGGCTCGACGGATTGCGGACCGTCGCGTACATGCGGCCATCCTGGACGGCATTGATCGCCGGCGGCATGGCGTCGACGCCGCCGATCAGGATGTTGGTGCGGTTGTGCGCCTTCATCACGTTGTAGGCGGCGAGCGCCATGTCGTCGTTGTGGAAGAACGCGGCGTCGATCTGCGGATACTTAGTGAGATAGGTCTCCCACAGGCGCGCGACCTTGGTGACGTCCCAGTCGGCCGGCTGGCGGTCGAGCACCTCGATGCCGGGATACTGCTTCACCACCCCGTCGAAGCCGCGTGCGCGGCCCTGCGCCCCGGTGTGGCCGAGCGCGCCCTGGGTCATGATCATCTTGCCCTTGCCGCCCAGCTTGGTGACCAGCGCCTGCGTCACCGCCGAGCCCATGAACTCGTTGTCGGGGGCCAGGAAGGCGTGCACGTTGATCTTCTCGAGCGGCGCAATCAGCGTGTCCATGTCGATCACCGGGATGCCGGCATCGATCATCTTCTGCACCGGCTGGGTCAGCGTGCCGATGCCGAACGCCTGGATCGCCACGAAGTCCCATTTCTGCGACGCCATGTTGTCGATCGCGGCGCGTTGCTTGACCGCGTCGAGCTGGCCGTCGAACCAAGTGACCTCGACATTGTAGAGCTTGCCCCAGTACTCGGCCGCGGCCTTGCCCTGGGCGCACCAGGTGGCCTGCAGGCCGGCATTGGAGAACGCAGCTTTCAAGGGCTTCTCCGAGCGGCCGGCCGGGGGACCGGCGGCTATCGCCGGGCTGATGCCGACGGTACCGAGAACGGCGGCCGCACCGCCGATCGAAGCTGCCGTCAGAAAGTCACGCCTGCTTGTGCCCGTCGTGTCCGTCATCGCTACCTCCTCGATCAACCGGACGAATGCCGGTGTTGATCGAAGTCTGGCAGCGCGATCCTGCAGCGGCAAGGCAAAGGCCCTGCCCTCCAAGGGGAGTCAGCTAGTCCTTCTTGGAAGGTGGCAGCCGGAGTGCAATGTGCAACTCGCGCAGCTTCTCCGGCGGGACCTCGGTCGGCGCGTCCATCATCAGGTCCATCGCCGACTGGTTCATCGGGAAGGTGATGACCTCGCGGATGTTGGGCTCGTCGGCCAGCAGCATGACGATGCGGTCGACGCCCGGCGCAGCACCGCCGTGCGGCGGGGCGCCGTACTTGAAGGCGTTGAGCATGCCGGCGAAGCGCGCCTCGACCTCTTCCTTGCTGTAACCCGCGATGCCGAAGGCCTTGTACATGATCTCCGGTTTGTGGTTGCGGATCGCGCCCGAGCAGAGCTCGATGCCATTGCACACGATGTCGTACTGCCACGCCTTGATGGTGAGCGGGTCCTGCGTCTCGAGTGCCTCGAGCCCGCCCTGGGGCATCGAGAAGGGGTTGTGGCTGAAGTCGATCTTCTTCAGCTTGTCGTCGTACTCGAACATCGGGAAATCGACGATCCAGCAGAAGGCGAACTCGCCCTCGCGGATCACGCCCAGCTCCTGGCCGACCTTGGTGCGCGCCTGGCCGGCGAACTTCCACGCCGCCTCCGGCATGTCGGCGACGAAGAAGATCGCATCGCCGTCCTCGGCGCCGGTCAGGCTCTTGAGCTTGGCGAGACGGTCGTCGGTCACGAACTTGGCGATCGGCCCCTTCCCCGCGCCGCCCTCGAGCACGATGTAGCCCAGGCCCGGCTTGCCCTCGCCCTGCGCCCAGCTGTTGAGCTTGTCGAAGAAGCTGCGCGGCTGACTCGCCGCGTTGGGCGCGCGGATCGCGCGCACCACGCCGCCCTTGGCGACGATGCCGGCGAACACCTTGAAGTCCGAGCCGGCGAACACCTCGCCGATATCGTAGATCCTGAGCGGGTTGCGCAGATCGGGCTTATCGGTGCCGTAGGTCAGTAGCGCCTCGGCGTACGGAATCCGCGGGAACGGGAACGGCGTCACCTTGCGCGGCATGACCGTGTTGAAGCCCGAGAACTCGTCGAACACGCCGTGCAGCACCGGCTCGATCGCGGCAAACACGTCGTCCTGGGTGACGAAGCTCATCTCGAAGTCGAGCTGGTAGAACTCGCCCGGTGCTCTGTCGGCGCGCGCGTCTTCGTCGCGGAAACAGGGCGCGATCTGGAAGTAGCGGTCGAAGCCCGACACCATCAGCAGCTGCTTGAACATCTGCGGCGCCTGCGGCAGGGCGTAGAACTTCCCGGGATGCAGCCGGCTCGGCACCAGGTACGACCGCGCACCCTCCGGCGAATCGGCCGTCAGGATCGGCGTCTGGAACTCGGTGAAGCCCTGGTCGATCATGCGGCGGCGCAGCGAGGCGATCACCTGGCTGCGCAGCAGGATGTTCTTGTGCAGCTTCTCCTTGCGCAGGTCGAGGAAGCGGTACTTGAGCCGCAGCTCCTCCGGGGTCGTGTCGTTCTCCTGGTAGACCGGGATCGGCAACGGGTCGGCCATCGACTGTACGACCATCTCGGCTGCGTCGAGCTCGACCTCGCCGGTCGCAAGCTTGGGGTTCACCGTCGAGGGCTGGCGAGCCACGACCTTGCCGGTTACCGTGATCACGCTTTCGGTCCGGACGCGCTCGGCCGTCTCGAATACCGGGCTGGACCGGTCGACCACCACCTGGGTCACCCCGTAGTGGTCGCGCAGGTCGATGAACAGCAGATTCCCATGGTCGCGCTTGACCTGGACCCAGCCGGACAGCCGGGCCTCCTGGCCGACATGCTGGGGCCTCAATTGGCCGCAGGTATGGGTTCTGTACACCGATGACATCGCGATTTTCCGGGCTTGAACGGGGCGGCAAGAGGCACGGATAGCCCCGCCAAGTCAAGGGATTAGGCTCTTTCCGGTAGCGTTGACTTTGCCCCGGGGCTGCCGGCCCGCTATAGAACAGGATTAATGAAACTGATCACCACGACCGACGAGCTGGCGGCTTTCTGCAAATCCCTGGCCAGCGCCGAGTTCGTTGCGGTCGATACCGAGTTCATGCGCGAGCGCACCTACTGGCCCAAGCTCTGCCTGGCCCAGGTGGCTGGCCCTGACGAGGCCGCCGCAATTGATGCGCTTGCCGAGGGCATCGACCTCAGCCCGCTCGACGAGCTGATGGCCAACCCCAATGTGCTCAAGGTCTTTCACGCGGCCCGTCAGGACCTCGAAATATTCTATCTGCGCATGAACAAGGTCCCCGGGCCCCTGTTCGACACCCAGGTCGCGGCGATGGTGTGCGGCCACGGCGAGGCGGCCTCCTACGAATCGCTGGCGACCAAGCTTGCCAAGGCACGGATCGACAAGTCGAGCCGCTTTACCGACTGGAGCCGCCGGCCGCTCAGCGAGCGGCAGATCACCTACGCCATCTCCGACGTCACCCATCTGCGCGTGGTCTACGAGCACCTGCGCCGGCAGCTCGAGCGGACCGGCCGGCTGAACTGGATCACCGAGGAAATGGCGGTCCTGAACGACCCCGGCACCTACCGCGCCGATCCCGAGCAGGCCTGGCGGCGGCTGAAGCCGCGCGGCGCCTCGCCGCGCCTGCTCGGCACCCTCAAGGAGGTTGCAGCCTGGCGCGAACGCACCGCGCAGCGCATCGACATCCCGCGCCAGCGCCTGCTGCGCGACGAGCAACTGCTGGAGATCGCGAGCCACGCCCCCAAGACGGTCGAGGAGCTGGCCCTGACCCGCGGCCTCGGCCGTGGCTTCGCCGAGGGCTGGCAGGGCCGCGAGATCCTCGAGGCGATCGAGAAGGCCCGCAAGCTGCCGGACTCCCAGCTGCCGACGCGCGACCGGCCGCCCGAGCAATTGCGCGCGCCGGGGGCCGTGGTCGACATGCTGCGCACCCTGCTCCGGCTCAAGGCCGAGCAGGCCGGGGTCGCGGCGCGCCTCGTGGCCAGCGCCGACGAGGTCGACCGCCTTGCCGCAGGAAAGCGCGACGTCCATGTGCTGCATGGTTGGCGTAACGAGATCTTCGGCCAGGATGCGATCGCCCTGATCGAGGGCCGGGTCGCGCTCTCGCTGGATGGCGACCATGCCCGCCTGCTGCCGGTGCCGCCCAAGGCCAAGGAAAAGGACCGGTCAGCCGCCGAATAAGGCAGCCGTCAGGTCGTTACGATGACGGCTTTCAGGTCGAACGCTTCCGCCGCGCTCTCCAGGCGCCGGGCCGTGACGTCACCCAAGCTGCGGCGCAGAGCGGACGGCACAGCAAGACGCAACTCGCGATCCGTGCGCCGAAGCTGAACCTGCGGCAGCAGGCCGGGTGCACCGCCGGAGAGGTTGTAGGCCAGCCGAAGACAAGCACCGAGGCGGCGGGCAAACGCACGGCCCTTGCCGTCGCTCAGCCTCAGCGCGGTGTCGAGCGCACCCGACTTGGAATCGCTCTTGTAGCGATAGGCGAGCGTCATCGCGAGGATCGCCCGCTCGCGATGGCTCATGCCGGGTGCCGGAAGATGCAGCACGCGGATATAGGCCTGCTCGGCGCGATAGTCGGGATGGTCGTTCCAGGAGATGTCGCTCAGATGGCAGGCGGCGATGCGCAGGATGCGCTCGTTCTCGGTCTCGCCGCCGAAGATCGGCGTCAGCCAGTCGAAGATCTCCGACGGCGCGAGGTCGAAGCGCCGCCAGTCGGCGCCCTGCTCCTCGGCGAAGGCGATCAGCGGATGGCGCGCGCGCTCGGTGTCGCTCAGCCGTGAATAGTAGAAACCCTCGCGCAGGCCGAACGCCGAGAACACCACGTTGCGCGGCTTGAGCGCCGCCAGCAGCCGGTCGAGCGCCAAACAGGCGAGTGGCAGGGTGTCGACGCGGCGGCGCGACACGCCCGGCATCTTCTCCAGCGACTTGGCGCTCTGCACCGCGATCAGCCGCGCCACCGCGCGCGCCTCGTCAGACGGGATGTCGTAGTGATGGATGATGTGCAGCGGATAGCCCGCCTGCTCCATGTGCAAGCGCGCAAAGGAGCGCCAGGCGCCGCCCACGGCGTAGAACGTCTTGCCGGACTCCTCGCGCAGCCAGCGCACGTCCTCGATGGCATCGACCACGACCCGCTTGGGATCGGTCTTGCCCGAGGACACCAGGCGCAATGGCCCGATCGGCAGCGTGGTCGAGTTGCCGATGCGCCCCTGCCCCAGCGCCACCAGCTCGAGGCTGCCGCCGCCCAGATCGCCCATCACGCCCGACGCGTCGGGCATGCCGCACATCACGCCGTAGCCCGAGAAGCGCGCCTCGTCCTGGCCGCTCACGATATGCGCCTTGATGCCCGGCCGACTCGCAAGCTGCTGCATGAAGGCAGGTCCATCCGATGCGTCGCGCACCGCGGCAGTCGCCAGCAGGTCGAGCGACGTCACCTTCATGTTGTGCGCAAGGATGACGAAGCGATCGATGTTGGCGAGCGCCATCTCGACGCCTTGCGGATTGAGCCGGCCGGTCGCGTCGAGGCCGCGCGCCAGGCCGCACAGGACCTTCTCGTTGAACACCGGCAGCGGGGCGCGGCTCGCGCGCTCGTAGACGACCAGGCGGATGGAGTTGGAGCCGACGTCGATGATGCCGACCCGGCCGGGGCCGAGACGGCTATGCGCAGGGCTGCCCGCCCCGCCGGTCTCTATGGTCCGTTCGCCGTCCATGCGCGCATCCGTCTAGCCGAAACCCGCCGGGATTGCAGCGACGATTTTGACGGCGACTCGGGCTACGAGCTGAGAACGAGCCGCGGCACGGCGCCGCTCAGCCGCAGCGCGCTGCCGCGGCCCGAAAGCGAAGGGTTTGTCATGAAATAGTGATGGGCAATGAAAGGTTCCTTGCCCGGGTGCGGCCGCGTGTACGTCCCGTCGGGCGCCATGATCCAGGTCTGCCCGTCGTCCTTGAGGTTGGCGACCAGGATCTGGTCGAGCACCTGTTCGTGCACGGTGGGGTTCTCGACCGGGCACAACAGCTCGACCCGGCGGTCGAGATTGCGCGGCATCCAATCGGCCGACGAGATGAACACCTTGGCGTGCGCCGAGGGCAATGCCTTGCCGTTGCCGAAGCAGACGATGCGGGCATGCTCCAGGAAGCGACCGATGATGCTCTTGACGCGGATATTGTCGCTCAGGCCCGGCACGCCGGGACGCAGACAGCAGATGCCGCGGATCACCAGGTCGATATGCACGCCGGCGGCCGACGCGGCGTATAGCCGGTCGATCATCTGCGGATCGACCAGCGAGTTGAGCTTGGCCCAGATCGCGGCGGGGCGGCCCGCCCGGGCATTGGCGATCTCGGCATCGATCAGCGTGTAGAGATCGGGCCGCAGCGTGACCGGCGCGAAGGAGATCTTCTCCATCTTCTCGGGCCGGGCATAGCCCGTCATGAAATTGAAGAGACGCGCCGCGTCGCGGCCCATCGCCGGATCGCAGGTGAAGAACGACAGGTCGGTGTAGATGCGCGCGGTGATCGGGTGATAGTTGCCGGTGCCGAAATGCACGTAGGTGCGGATCGAGCCCGCCTCGCGCCGCACCACCATCGACACCTTGGCGTGGGTCTTGAGATCGATGAAGCCATAGACCACCTGCACGCCGGCGCGCTCGAGGTCGCGCGCCCAGCGGATGTTGGCTTCCTCGTCGAACCGCGCCTTGAGCTCGACCAGCGCGGTCACCGTCTTGCCCGCCTCGGCGGCCGCGATCAGCTCCTTGACGATCGGCGAATCGGCGGAGGTGCGATAGAGCGTCTGCTTGATCGCGACCACCGCCGGATCGCGCGCGGCCTGGCGCAGGAACTGCACCACCACGTCGAAGCTCTCGTAGGGATGGTGGACGACGATGTCCTTGGCGCGGATCGCGGCGAAGCAGTCGCCGCCGAAGTCGCGGATGCGCTCGGGGAAGCGCGCATTGTAGGGGGTGAACTTGAGGTCCGGCCGGTCGTCGACGATCACCGCCTTGACGTCGCCGATGTTGAGCATGCGCTCGAGCTCGAACACGTGCACGACCTGGCCGGCGATCTCGAGCTGGTCGAACAGGAAGTCGCGCAGCTCGCTCGGCATGTGGATATCGACCGAAATCGAGATCAGCGCGCCTCGGCGGCGGCGCTTGAGCGCGCTCTCGTAGAGCAGCACGAGGTCCTCGGACTCCTCGTTGATCTCGACGTCGCTGTCGCGGATGACCCGGAAGAAGCCGCGCTCGGTCACCTCGTAGCCGGGGAACAGGCGCGGCAGGAAGATCGCGATCAGCTCTTCCAGCGGCAGGAAGCGGATGCCGCCGCCCGGCAGGCGCACGAAGCGGTCGACCTGCGGCGGCAGGGGCAGCAACGCCATCAGCGGCCGCTTGTCGTCCTTGCGCTGCAGCTTGAAGATCGCCGAGAAGCCGCCGTTGGGGATGAACGGGAACGGATGCGCCGGATCGACCGCGAGCGGTGTCAGGATCGGGAACACCTGGTCGATGAAGTAGGTCTCGAGCCAGGCGCGCTCGCCGGCGGTGAGCTCGACGCCGGCCAGCACGGCGATGCCCGCGTCGCGCAGTTCGCCCTGCAGGACGCCCCACACCCGCTGCTGCTCGTGCATCAGGATCGATGCCCGGTCGCGGATGGCGGCCAGCTGCTCGCCGGGGGTCAGCCCATCGTCGCTCAGCAGGGTCGCCCGGTTGGGCAACATGTCGACCAGCCCGGCCACCCGGACCATGTAGAACTCGTCGAGGTTGGCGGCCGAGATCGACAGGAAGCGGACGCGCTCCAGCAGCGGGTGCCGGGCATTGCTCGCCTCCTCCAGCACGCGGGTGTTGAACGCGAGCCAGGAAAGTTCGCGGTTGATGAAGCGTCGGGGGCTGTCGGCCGTTATGGCGCCAGCCACTTCGGAAGCGAGGGCGTCCATTTGATCGTGCTTTGTCAGTTGATCGCAGGAACGGTACCGTCTCTCCATGGTCCTGTCATGGCAATTCCCTAAGCCCCTGATTCGAAAGAGTTTTGACCGGTGTACGCCATGAAGACCATCCTTCTCCTGCGCCATGCGAAATCCGGCTGGGATGACCCCGGGCTGGACGACCACGAGAGGCCGCTGAACAAGCGCGGCGAGCGGGCCGCCGAGACCATGGCGGAACACATCGTCCATAACGCCCCGCGGCCCGACCTGATCCTGTGCTCGACGGCCGTTCGGACGCGTCAGACACTGGCGCCGCTGGTCCACCGGTTGGCCAATCCAGCCCCGCCGATCGCCTTGGAGAAGGGCCTCTACCTCGCCACCGAGCGCGAACTGCTGGTGCGCCTGCGGGCCATCGGCGAGGAGGTCCGGACCGTCCTGCTGATCGGCCACAACGAGGGCATCGGCGAGCTGGCCAGCGCCTTGGCCGGCGATGGCGAGCCGGCCCTGCTGGCGCGCCTGCACGAAAAGTTCCCGACCGCCGCGCTGGCGACCCTGCGGCTCGGCGAGGGGCCATGGCAGGACCTCGCACCGGGACACGCCGAGCTCCTGGCCTTCGTGCGGCCGCGCGACGTCAGCGAGTAGAGCGCCGCCCGCCCGCCAAGTCCTAATACGTTCCCGGGTACTGCCCGCCATCCATCAGGATGTTCTGCCCGGTCATGTATCCCGCGTGCACGCTGCACAGGAAGGCGCACATCATGCCGAACTCCTCGGCGGTGCCGAACCGGCCGGCGGGATGAGCCTTGGCGGCGGCTGCGTATTCCTCCTCGAAGCTCTTGCCGGCCTTCGCCGCGCGCGTCCTCGTCGTGTTGCGCAGGCGGTCGGTGTCGAACGGGCCCGGCAGCAGGCCATTGATGGTGACGCCGTGACGGATGGTTGTGCGCGCCACGCCAGCAACGAAGCCGGTCAGGCCCGAGCGCGCGCCGTTGCTGAGGCCGAGGATATCGATCGGCGCCTTCACTGAGCTCGAGGTGATGTTCACGATGCGCCCAAAGCTGCGCTTCATCATGCCGTCGACCGTCGCCTTGATGAACTCGATCGGCGTCAGCATGTTGGCGTCGATCGCCTTGATCCAGTCGTCGCGGTTCCAGTCGCGGAAGTTGCCCGGCGGCGGGCCGCCCGCATTGTTGACCACGATGTCGGGCTCGGGGCAGGCCGCCAGGACCTGCTTGCGGCCCTCCTCGGTCGTCACGTCGACGGCGACCGGCGTCACCTTCACGCCGTGCTTCTTGCGGATCTCCTCCGCCGTCGCCTCGAGCTCGCTCTTGGTGCGCGCGTTGATCACGAGATCGACGCCCTCGCCCGCCAGTGCCATGGCGCAGCCCCTGCCCAAGCCCTTGCTGGCCGCGCAGACGATCGCCTTGCGACCCTTGATGCCCATGTCCATCGTTTCGCTCCCTACTGGCTGACTCGTGTCCAAACCTGTGTTTCGCCGAACATTGGCGAGCCGACATAGCCGCGCAGGCGCAGCTTGCCGTCGGGCTGGAGGCTGATGTTGGCGCTGTAGATCTTGCCGTTCTCGCCGTTGTAGATCTGGCCGTTCTCGAAGGTGTTCGGATCGGACGTCGCCTTGAAGCCCCAGATCAGCGGCATGCCGATCACCTTGCGGCTGCGCAGCGCCGGATCGGGATTGCGATAGTCGGTTGCCGCCTCCGGCGCCACGACCTGGCCGTCGGGCCCCTTGGGATTGACCAGCCCGACGATGGTGCCACAGATCGCGCCGGCCTTGGGATCGGCGCAGGGCGCGATCTTCACCTGCGCCACACCCGACTGGGTGAGCCACGTGCCCATCACGCCCGATTGCTGCGCCATCACCCCGGATGGCTGCGCCGACATCGCCAACAGCATCATCGAAGCCAGCCCGATCGATCGTCTCACGATGTTCCTCCCCCGAGTTCCGCCAGCACGTCGGCCGCCAATCGCCGGTCGATCTCGCGGCGCTCGCTAAGCGCGCGTTGGTCGAGCGCGGCGACGACCCGGCGGGCCGCCTCGGCCGAACGCTCCATGCGCGCGACGAGATACTGCACGACGCCGGGGCCGGCATGCAATTGCCGGTCGCTGAGCTGCTTCAGGATGATGGAGCCCAGGAGCTCGTCGTCGGGCGGCGCGACGGCGACCGCGGGCGCCGCGCGCAGGCGCGAGGCGAGATCGGGCAGCGCGATGCGCCAGTGCGCCGGGGGCAGCTCGGCGACCAGCAGCAGATGGCCGCGGCGCTCGCGCATCAGGTTGTAGAGATGGAACAGCGCGCGTTCGGCAGCACGATCGGCATGGTCGATCAGGATCGCGGCGTGCGCGCGGGCCAGCGCCGTGAGATCGGGAACGCTCTTCCCCTCGAGATCGGAGGCGTCGAGCACCGCAGCCCTGGCCTGCGCCGCCCAGATGCGCGCGAGATGGGTCTTGCCGCTGCCCGGCGGGCCGCTCACCGCCAGCGCGGGGGCGGGCCAATCGGGCCAGCGGTCGATCCAGGCCAGCGCCTCGCGATTGCCGTCGGCCACGACGAAGTCCTCGCGCGCGAAGGTCGGCGGCGGCAGCGCGAGATCGAACGTCAGCTGCTTCACCATGGTCACCCCGTGGCGCCAGTGCCGCGATAGAAGGTGCTGGCGTGGTAGCGGCCGAGCAGATGACGGGCCACGACGCCGATCACCGCCGCCGCCGGCACCGCGATCAGCACGCCGGTGAAACCGAACAGCGAGCCGCCCGCCAGCAGCGCGAACATGATCCATACCGGATGCAGCCCGACCCGGTCGCCGACCAGCTTGGGCGAGAGGAAATTGCTTTCCAGCGCATGGCCGACCACGAACACGATCGCGACTTTCACGACGCCGATCCATTCCGGCGGGAACTGCGCCAGCGCCATGCCGATCGACAGGATGGCGCCGACCAGCGTGCCGACGAACGGGATGAAGGAGATCAGCCCGGCGATCAGGCCGATCACGAAGCCGAACTGCAAACCGACGATCGACAGCCCGACGCCGTAGATCGTGCCGAGGCAGAGGCAGACCAGCGCCTGGCCGCGCACATAGCCAGCGACAGCGGCGTTGGAGTCACGCGCGAGGTGGCGGATGGTAACGGCATGGTCGAGCGGCAGAGCATCGTTGATTGCCGCGATCACCTTGGGCCAGTCGCGCAGCAGGTAGAAGGTCACCACCGGCGTGAGGAACAGGAGTCCCAGAAGGTTGATCACCGCGACGCCACGCTGCGCCAGCTTGCCGGCGATGCCGCCCACCACCGCGAGCGCTTGCCCGGCCAGTTTCGTGGCGTCCGCCTGCAGCTCTTGCAGGCTGAGCGGCGGCAGGCCCATCTTGGTGCGCACCGGCTCGATCATCGGCTGCACGCGCTGGGCCGCCTTCACGGCAAATTCCGGCGCCTTGGCAATCAGCGCCTGCACCTGGCCGACCACGGGCGGCACGACCGCCATCGCCACGCCGACCGCGATCAGCACCGCGATGATGGTGACCACCGTCGTCGCCCAGGTACGCGACAGGCCCATGCGCTGCAGGCGCACCACCACCGGATCGAAGAAGTAGGCTACCGCCGCGCCGACCACGAACGGCAGCAGGATGTCGTTCAGCAGCCACAGCAGCAGGAGGAAGCCGGCGGCAATGCCGGCCCAGAACAGCCAGCGGTTGCTCAGCGCGCCAGCAGCCGCCACTTGTCGGCATCCTTCTCGAGCTGCAGCCCGACCTGGGACAAAGTCTTCTGCAGGTCCTCGGGCGAGCCGTAATAGTCGAGATGCAGGTCGGCGTGATCGGCCTCGAGCTGGCGCACCACGACGCTCTTGATGGCGGGGATGCCGCCCAGCCGCTGGCGCACCTTCACCCAGTCGCTGAGCGCCTGGATCGGCACGACGATGTCGAGCCCCGCCTGCTGATCGCGATGCACGGTCGCAAGGCCGCGCCAATCCTGATCGAGCTTGGCGTGGATCTGCTTGGCAGCATCCGGGAGCTGGCTCGAGTTCGGGACGGTGATCGACATCAGCTCCGACCGCGCGCCGGTCTGCATGTCGTAGCGCATGCCGCCTACCTTGATCGGCCCTTCCTTGTCGCCCTCGGCGATCGCCACGATGACGACCGGCGCGCGATAGCGCTCATCGAGACGGGACAGCGCGGTGACGTCGCCGACATAGGCCTGCTCGACCGTGATCGCGTCCTGGTCGAGCTGGTCGCCGCGCACCAGCGCGACCGGCACCGACGTGCCCAGCGTGTCGAGCCCTGACCAGGCATCGCGCCAGGCGTTGCGATCGTCGAGCGGCTCCAGCCCGGTCTTGTCCTTCCACAGCGGAACCACCAAGGCCGCGCGTGCCACCGTCTCGGCGATCGAGATGCCGGCCTCGCTCAGCCATTGCTTCACCGGCTCGGCGCTGAACACCACGGCGATGGTGGCGCTGTAGCGGTTGCCGGCGGGTCGTTCGCTCTGGAACTCCACCCCGCGCACCATGCTGTCGAGCCGCTGGTCGCTGATGGCCGGCACCTTGGCGCGATCCTCCGGCGACACCATGCGCTCGACCAGCAGCTTCACCGCCTTCTGCCGCGCCTCGCGGATCGCCGTCTGCCGCGCCTGGACGGCGTCGGCGCCGGTGACATCCTCCTCGATCCCGCCGATGGTGAAGGTGTTGCCGTTGGAGACTTGGGCCTGCGAGGACCAGGGTGCGAAGACCGTCAGCACGAGGAGAATCGTGGAAAAAATGCGGGCTGACGGCATTGCTCGAGTCCGGTACTGGTTCAGGCGTCGTATTCCTAGCACGAATGAGCCCGGCTTGAAGCACAACAACCCGCCGCTGACCTACAAGGAAGCCGGCGTCGATATCGACGCGGGCGACGCGCTGGTCGAGCATATCAAGCCGCTGGCCAGGAGCACGGACCGTGCAGGCGTGATGGGCGGCCTGGGCGGCTTCGGCGGGCTGTTCGACCTCAAGGCGGCGGGCTTCAAGGACCCGATCCTGGTGTCGGGCACCGACGGCGTGGGCACCAAGCTCAAGGTCGCGATCGAGACCGGCATTCCCGACACGGTCGGCATCGACCTCGTCGCGATGTGCGTCAACGACATCGTCGTGCAGGGCGCCGAGCCCTTGTTCTTTCTGGACTACTACGCGACCGGCCGGCTCGAGGTCGAAACCGGGCGCCGGATCGTCGCCGGCATCGCCGAGGGCTGCCGCCATGCGGGTTGCGCGCTGATCGGCGGCGAGACGGCGGAGATGCCCGGCATGTACGCCGAGGGCGACTACGATCTCGCGGGCTTCGCCGTCGGCGCGGCGGAGCGCGACCAGTTGCTGCCGCGACCGGACATCGCGGTCGGCGACGTGGTGCTGGGGCTCGCCTCGAGCGGCCTGCATTCCAACGGCTACTCGCTGGTGCGCAAGGTGATGGAGCGCGGCGGCCATGACATCACCACGGTGATGGAGCCGACCCGCATCTACGTGAAGCCGCTCCTGCAGGCGATCCGCTCGACGGGAGCGATCAAGGGCCTCGCCCACATCACCGGCGGCGGCCTGCCCGGCAACGTGCCGCGCTGCCTGCCCGATGGCCTGCGCGCGCGGCTCGACGCCAGGCGGTGGAAGGCGCCGCCGGTGTTCGGCTGGCTCGCCAAGACAGGCGCCGTGCCGACCGAGGACATGCTGCGCACCTTCAATTGCGGGCTGGGCATGATCGTCGTCGTCGCGAAGGGCGATGTCGGCAAGGTTACCGGCGCTCTGGTCGCCGCGGGCGAAACCGTGCGCGAGGTCGGCGTCATCGAGCGCGCACCGACGGCGGAGGCCGACTGCGTGGTCGAGAACGCCGACAGTCTATGGCAAAGCTGAAGGTCGGGATCCTGATCTCGGGCCGCGGCTCCAACATGGCCGCGCTGATCGAGGCCGCGCGCGATCCTGCCTATCCTGCCGAGATCGTCTGCGTGGTGAGCAACGTCGCTTCGGCGGCGGGGCTGGAGATCGCCAAGAAGGCCGGCATCGCTGCCGTCGCGATCCCGCACAAGGAGTTCGCCGACCGCGAGAGCTTCGACCGCGCCGTGTCGGCCGAACTGGAGAAGCACGGCGTCGGCCTGGTGGCGCTGGCGGGTTTCATGCGCATCCAGAGCCCATGGTTCCCACAGCATTGGGCCGGGCGGATCATCAACATCCATCCCTCCCTGCTGCCTTCTTTTCCGGGGCTGCACGTCCAGCAACAGGCGATCGAGGCCGGCGTACGGGTGAGCGGCTGCACCGTGCACTTCGTCACACCCGAGCTCGATGCGGGCCCGATCATCGCCCAGGCGGCGGTCCCGGTCCTGCCCGGCGACACCGCCGACGCCCTGGCGGCCCGCATTCTGCGTCAGGAACACCGGCTCTATCCGCTGGTCGTGCGCTGGTTCGCCGAGGGCCGCATCGCGTCCAGGGACGGCAGGGTCGAGGTCGACGTGCCGCAGGGGGCCACCCTGCTCTTCTCGCCGGACCCCTGATTCGCTATAGAAGTTGCGCTAATTCCACGTCCTGTCAGGGGAACCCATGGCTGCCGACAACAGCACCCAGTACCGCGCCCATCTCGCGACCTACACAGCCTTCAACAAGCTCGTGACCTTCATGATCCTGTGGATCGTGCTGCTGCTCTCGAGCATGGCCCTTGGCCTGGTCGGCGGCGTGCACATCCTGGCCCTTCTGATGGGCGTCGGCGGCACGATCGCCCTGCTGATCGCCTTCGCCGTCTTGGGCTGATCATTGGACCGCGCCATTCTGGTGGCGCTCATCACCGTGAGCGCCCCTGGAGGGGCGCGGTCCGATGAGTCTTACCCTACGATCTCGCTGCCCGCGAAGAAGTAGCTGATCTCGATCGCCGCATTCTCTGGCGAATCCGAGCCGTGCACCGAGTTGGCCTCGATCGACTCGGCGAAGTCCTTGCGGATGGTGCCGGCCGCGGCGTTGGCCGGATTGGTGGCGCCCATGATCTCGCGGTTCTTGGCGATCGCGCCCTCGCCCTCGAGCACCTGGACCACGACCGGGCCCGACGTCATGAACGTGCAAAGACCGTCGAAGAACGGCCGCTCCTTGTGCACGCCGTAGAACGCCTCGGCCTGGGTGCGCGTCATCTGGATGCGCTTCTGCGCGACGATGCGCAGGCCCTTCTCCTCGAAGCGGGCGTTGATCTTGCCGGTCAGGTTCCGGCGCGTCGCGTCCGGCTTGATGATCGAGAAAGTACGTTCGACGGCCATGGAATCCTCTTAATGACGCCCTCCCCCCCCCCGTCTTCGGGGGAGGTGTCACCGTCTGACGCTGACGGAGGGGGTCAAGAGTCATGACCTCTCCGTCGCGGATTACCGCGACACCTCCCCCGAGGACGGGGAGGCGAAGTTAAGGCGCGCGCTTATAGACGGGGGTTTTCGGGCCGGCAAGGCGGCGCTTCGCCTTGGTTTTCGCCCATTCCGCGTGCTACACGCGCCCGCTTCATGCTCCACGTCACCGACCTCTCCTTCCGCCACGGCGAGCGGGTGCTGTTCGACCGTGCCGGCGCGGCGATTTCCGATGGCTGGAAAGTCGGCCTGGTCGGCCGCAACGGCGCGGGCAAATCGACCCTGCTGAAGCTGATCCAGGGCGAGTACGAGGCCGACGGCGGCAACATCAACATGACCGGCCGCATGCGCATCGGCTCGGTGCCGCAGGACCCGCCGGGAGGCGCCATCCCGGTCATCGACGCGGTGCTGGCCGCCGACGTCGAGCGGACCGCGCTGCTCGCCGAGGCCGAGACCTGCCACGACGGCGTGCGGCTCGCCGAGATCCACATGCGCCTCGACGAGATCGCCGCGGCCGCCGCGCCGGCCCGCGCCGCGTCGATCCTGAATGGCCTGGGCTTCGACACGGAAAAGCAATCGCGGCCGTGCGGCGAATTCTCCGGCGGCTGGCGCATGCGCGTCGCGCTCGCCGGGACGCTGTTCAGCGATCCTGATCTGCTGATCCTCGACGAGCCGTCGAACCATCTCGATCTGGAGGCGCAGCTCTGGCTCACCGAGCACCTCAAGCGCTATCCGCACACCTTGCTGATGGTCAGCCACGATCGCGACCTGCTGAACGACGTGTGCGACCACATCATCCACATCGACCAGCAGAAGCTGGTCACCTACACCGGCAACTACGACACCTTCGAGCGAACCCGCGCAGAGCGGCTGGAGAACGACGCCGCGCAGCGCGCCAAGACCGAGGCGAAGCGCAAGCACATGCAGGCCTTCGTCGATCGCTTCAAGGCCAAGGCAACCAAGGCCCGCCAGGCGCAGTCGCGCATGAAGATGATCGAGAAGCTGGGCGCGGTCGTGGCGCCGCCGGTCGAGGAGCACATCAACCTCAGCTTCCCCTCGCCGGAGCAGCTGCCCTCGCCGATCGAGACCATCGACCAGGTGAGCGTGGGCTACGACAACGGTCCGCTGGTGCTGAAGAAGCTCGACCTGCGCCTCGACATGGACGACCGCATCGCCCTGCTGGGCCAGAACGGCAACGGCAAGTCGACCTTCATCCGCCTGCTGTCGGACAAGCTCGTACCGCGCGAGGGCAAGGTAAGGCGCAGCAGCAAGCTCCGCATCGGCTACTTCTCGCAGGACCAGGAGGAAGGCCTCGACTACGAGGGCACGCCGTTCGAGCACATGAACCGCGCACTCGGCCCCGGCGTGCCGGAGCACAAGGTGCGTGCCCAGCTCGGCCGCTTCGGCTTCTCCCGCGAGCGCGGCGACCTCAAGGTCGGGCTGATGTCGGGCGGCGAGAAGACCCGGCTCCTGCTGGCGCTCGCCGCGCGCAACGCGCCGCACCTGCTGCTGCTCGACGAGCCGACCAACCATCTCGACATGGATGCGCGCGCCTCGCTGGTCGACGCGATCAACGACTATGAGGGCGCGGTCGTGCTGGTGAGCCACGACACGCACCTGGTGAAGATGGTCGCCGACCAGCTCTGGGTCGTGGCCGGCGGCGCGGTAAAGCCGTTCGAAGGCGACATCGACGACTATCAGGCGAAGCTCTTACGCGAGCGCAACGGCAGGCCGGCCAAGGAGCCGAAGGCCAAGAAGGAGAAGAAGGAGGCCAAGGCGGCCCCCGCTCCCTCGCCTGTCGCCGCCGCCGAGAAACCCAAGCGCGGCCATCTCAAGCGTGCCATCGAGAAGGCCGAGAAGGAGATGGCCGACCTGGCCAAGAAGCGCGGCGAGATCGAGGCCAAGCTCGCCGATCCCGCGACCTATTCAGCCCCTCCGAGCGTGGCCGCCGAGCTGCAGAAGGAAAAGCAGCGCCTCGAACGCGACATCGCCCACGCCGAACACGACTGGCTGGTGGCGCAGGAAGCCTACGAGGCGGCTTGATCATCGGACCGCGCCGCTCTAGCGGCGCGCTCCAATAAACTACTCCGCCGCGGCCGGAATCGGGCGGGTCGCGGTCGCTTGGCGAATGACGAGCACTACCGCGGCGTTGACGATGTACAGCCCGACGGCGGCCCAGAAGATCGCGGCATGCAGGCCGTGGCTCATCAGGAAGCCGAAGATCGGCGGCGCCGTGAACGAGCCGACATCGAGGCCGGAATAGACGAAGCCGAACACCTTGCCCGAGGCGCCGGGCGGCGTCGCGTTGCGGACGATCATGTCGCGCGAGGGATTGGTGGTGCCGCCGGCGAAGCCCGCGAGCGCCAGCAGCGGCAGCAGCAGGCCGGTCGGTACGCTCTCCGTCGCGATCGGGACGGTCAACGCGGATGCGACTAGCAGGCCGATCGCCGCGACGCGGTCGTGATGGCGCACGCGGTCGGCGAAGATGCCGCCGACCAGCACGCCCAGCGCCGCGCCGACCACGAAGGCGATCAGGCAGATGGCCGCGAGGGTCTCGCTGACGCCGAACATGGCCGTGAAGGCGGGCACCGAGAATTGCTGGATGCCGATGGTGCTGGCCGATATCAGGGCAAAATAGGCGAAGCAGAGCAGGATGGGCGCCTGCAGGAACAGCCCAATGCCCGGCGCGCGGCCCTGCGTCGCCACCGAGGCGCGCGACTTGCTGCGATGGTCGACCAGCTCGACACGGTCGGCCCACACCAGCATCGCCATCGCCAGGCCCGGGATGGCGCCGATCAAGGCGGCGCCGAGCCAGCCGAACATGTCGTTCAGGAAGTAGAGCGCGGGACCGGCCGCCCAGCCCAGCGAGCCGCCCAGGCCATGGATGCTGAACGCGCGGCCCAGCCGGCTGGAATCGACCGACGCGTTGAGGAGCGCGAAGTCAGCGGGATGGAACACGCAGTTGCCGAGTCCCGCCACGACCGCGATCGCGGCAAAGCCCGCGAAGGAATGGGCGAATCCAACCAGGGCAAGCGCAATGCCGATGGTGGCGAGGCCGCCGGCCAGGATCGGCCGCGCGCCGAAGCGATCGACCGCGAAGCCCGCGACGGTCTGGGCGACGCCAGACACCGCGTAGAAGATGCCCGCCAGGATGCCGACATCGGCAAAGCTCAGCCCGGCGGTGTCGCGCACGATCAGCAGCATCGTGACGAAGGCGAGCTGGTGGTAGTGGCTGACGCCGTGCGCAACGCCGATCAGGCTGATGACGTGCAGGTCGCGACGAATGGGAACGCTGGCAGCGGACATGCCCGCTCTTATAGCGGAATATTGCCGCGTGCGGCGTGCATTTGGGCGGCAAGAGCCATGCACGTGCGGTGTATGATTGCTGACATGATCGGGTTCACTGCCGAACAGAGCGCCATTCGCGACATGACCCGCGACGTGGTGCGGCGCGAGGTAATCCCCTACGCCGCGCAATGGGATCGCGACGAGACGGTGCCGCTCGACGCGGTGCTGCGGCTGGGCAAGCTCGGCCTGTTCGGCGTCTGTGCGCCCGCCGAATGGGGCGGCGCGGGCGCAGACTTCCTCGCCTACATGCTGATGACCGAGGAGCTCGCCTACGGCGACGCCGGCATCTGCAACATGGTGAACGCCGCCAACTCGTTCGGCGCCAAGGTGCGCGACCACGGCACGGCGGAGCAGAAGCAGCGCTTCCTGCAGCCGGTGGCGAGCGGCGAGGCGCTGGGCTGCCTGCTGATGACCGAGCCGCAGGCGGGCTCCGATGCCGCGGCCATGCGCACGCGCGCGGTGCAGCACAACGATCGCTGGGTGCTGAACGGCGCGAAGTGCTTCATCACCTCGGGCCGGTCGGCCGAGTATGCCGTGATCTTCGCCGTGACCGATCCCGACGCCGGCAAGCGCGGCCTGTCGGCTTTCCTCACCCGCACCGACCGGCCGGGCTATCGCGTGGTTCGGCAGGAGACCAAGCTCGGCCATCGCAGCAACGACACTTGCCAGATCGCCCTCGAGGATCTCGAAGTGCCGGCCGAGGACCTGCTCGGCCAGCCGGGCGACGGCCTGCGCATCGCGCTGGCGGCGATGGACAGCACGCGCGTCGCCGCCGCGGCGCAGGCAATCGGCGTGGCGCGCGCGGCGCACGATGCGGCGCTCGTCTATGCCCGCGAGCGGCAGGCGTTCGGCAAGCCAATCCTCGAACATCAGGCGGTCGCCTTCCGGCTGGCCGAGATGGCGACCGAGATCGAGGTGGCGCGGCAGATGTGCCACCACGTGGCGCGACTGAAGTCGGCCGGCATGCGCTGCGTCAAGGAGGCGTCGATGGCCAAGCTCTACGCCTCCCAGATGAGCGAGCGCGTCTGCTCGGCGGCGATCCAGGTCCACGGTGGCTACGGTTACGTCAACGACTTCCCGGTCGAGAAGTATTACCGCGACGCGCGCGTCTTCCAGATCTACGACGGTACCAACGAAGTGCAGAAGATCCTGATCTCGCGCGAGCTGGCAGCAGGACGCTGAGGAGGAAACCGATGAAGGCGCTGAGGCAGGAGCAGGTCGACTCCTATCGCTACAACGGCTTCCTTTCGCCGTTCGACGTGCTCTCGCCGGAGGAGACGGCGTCGTGCCTCGCCGGCCTGCAGCGCTTCGAGGCCTTCATCGGTTCGCCCGTGCCGAAGGCCGACATGCACTGGCGCTCGCTCACCCACGCCTGCCTGCCCTTCTACGCCGACCTGGTGCGCAACCCGAAGATCCTCGATGTCGTCGAGGATCTGATCGGGCCGGACATCCTGGTCTGGACCAGCACTTTCTTCATCAAGGAGGCCAACTCGCCGACCTTCGCGGCCTGGCACCAGGATTCGACCTACTTCGGCCTCGCGCCCTACGAGCAGGTCACCGCGTGGGTGGCCCTGACCGACGCCAGCCAGGATGCCGGCTGCATCGAGGTGCTGTCGGCGCACGGCAAGCCGCGCCAGATGCGGCATGTCCCGAAGAAGCTCGCCAACAGCATCAACCGCACCGGCCAGACCATCACCGAGCCAATCGACGATTCCGGCGTCAGCGCGATGCCTCTCAAGGCCGGCCAGTTCTCCCTGCACCATACGCTCTGCGTGCACCGCTCGGCGCCCAACCATACCGCGCACCGCCGGATCGGGCTCGGCATCAACTACATCCCGGCTCATGTCCGGACGACCGGCTCCAAGCGCATGCCGGCAATGCTGGTGCGTGGCACCGACCGATATGGCCACTTCGATCTCTACGAGCCGCCCGTCGAGGAGCTGGGCCAGAAAGAGCTCGCGGTGCACGACCATGTCTACAGCTGCTACGCCGAGAACTATCGCGAGCAGTTGAAGAAGCACGAGGAAGAGTTTGCGTAGTCTTTGGAGCGGAGCCAATGAGTTCGATTCGTAGACGCACCGTTGTGCTGGGAGCACTGGCGGCACCGCTGATCGCCCGAAACGCGCGGGCGGCCGGCTATCCGACGCGGCCTGTCAAGCTCGTGGTGCCTTATGCGCCGGGCGGCGGCGCCGATGCGGTGGCGCGCATCATCGCCAAGCTGGCAGGGGCCAGCATGGGCCAGTCGATCGTGGTCGAGAACAAGGGCGGCGCGGGCTCGATCGTCGGCACCGACCTGGTCGCGAAGTCGCCGCCCGACGGCTACACGCTGCTGCTCGGCCAGTCCGGCCCGATCTCGATCAATCCGGCGGTCTACAAGCACCTGCCCTACGATCCGGTCAAGGAGCTGACCCCGGTCACCATGACCAATTCCTATCCTTACGTGCTGGTGATCAACAGCAAGACGCCCGTCAAGGACCTCAAGGAATTCGTGGCCCTCGCCAGGGAAAAGGCCGGCGCCTTCAACTTACGGCACGACCGGCGTAGGCGCCTCCAACCACCTGATGAGCGAGCTGTTCTGCGCCCAGGCCGGCGTGAAGATGACGCACATCCCTTATCGCGGCACGGCGCTGGCGGTAGCCGACTGCGTCGCCAACAACGTCACCATGGTGTTCGGCGATCCGGTGAGCGTGCTGCCGCACATCCACGCCGGCACCCTGCGCGCGCTGGCGGTGACCAGCCCGCAGCGCTCGCCGGCCGCTCCGGATGTCCCGACGATGGCCGAGGCCGGCTATCCCGGCGTCGAGGCCGTGGCATGGCACGGCATCTTCGTGCCGGCGCATACGCCGCAGGATGTCGTCGACAAGCTGAACACGGAGATCGTCAAGGCGCTGAAGAATCCCGAGATCACCGACCTGCTCAGCAAGCAGGCGATGTCGCCGGTCGGCAGCACCCAGACCGAATTCGCCGCCTTCCTGAAGAAGGACCTCGCAACCTGGAAACAGGTTGCGGATACGGCAAAGGTCAGCGTGGAATAGGTCTTTTCTTCGCCCACTTGGCCGGCGCTCCGGGTGCAACCGTCCGCCCCTCTCGACCGTTGCGCTAGGACATCGCCCGAGTGGAGACGTTACATGCCTGCAAACAAGCGCGCCCACGAGAAGCTGAGCGACTTGAACGACAAGCTGCAGAGCGCCAGGCACGCGGCGAAGAGTGACGGCGCCGGAGAACGGGAGAAGGCCGATCTCAAGCTGCTCGAGCAGGAAGTCGCCGCCGAGAAGCTGAAGGCCAAGCGGCCGGCTCAAAAGCAGAAGGCCGAGTCGGACGTGGACGAGAAGCTCGACAAGGCGCTGAAGGACACCTTCCCGGGCAGCGATCCCGTGTCGTTCGTCGAGGCCGGGCCGAACGGCCGCAAGCCCGGCGCCGTACCGGACGAGGACGACGAGCCCGAGGACAAGTAGCCGCAGATCGCTCAGGCGTTCGGATCGCCCGCGTTCGGAAAGAAGAGTTGCTGGCCGTCGATCCTGTAGTTGGCGATGGCGCTCTGGCCGTCGGGCGAGAGCAGCCAGTCGATGAACTGCTGCCCCTGGGCCTTCTTCACGTGCGGGTGCCTGGCCGGGTTCACCAGCATCACGCCATACTGGTTGAACAGCCGCTTGTCGCCCTGCACCACGATCGTGAGCTCGCCCTTGTTCTTGAACGACAGCCAGGTGCCGCGATCGGATAGCACGTAGGCGTCGGACGCCGAAGCGGTGTTGAGCGCGGCCCCCATGCCCTGCCCGATGGCCTTGTACCAGGGCCCCTTGTCGTGCTCGATGTCGATGCCGGCCGCCTTCCAAAGCTTGAGCTCGGCGAGGTGCGTGCCCGAGCGGTCGCCGCGCGAGATGAACGGCTGCTGCTTGGCCTCGAGGGTGCGCAGCGCCGCAACGATATCCTTCGACCGCCCAATGCCGGCCGGATCGCTGCGCGGGCCGATCAGCACGAAGTCGTTGTACATCACCGGGAAGCGCTTCACGCCGCCGCCCTCGGCAATGAACTTCTCCTCCTCGGACTTGGCATGCACGAACACCACGTCGGCATCGCCGCGGCGGCCGATGTCGAGGGCCTGGCCGGTGCCGACCGCGACCACCTTCACGTCGATGCCGCTCTTGGCCTTGAACAGCGGCAGCAGGTGGCCGAACAGGCCCGAATCCTGGGTCGAGGTCGTCGAGGCGACGACGATCGAATTCTGCTGCGCCGACGCCGGGGGGACGAAGGCCAGGAAGGCGAGAGCCAGCAGCAGGCGGCGAATCATACGAGCAACTCTCCAGCGATGAACCGCCGCGCCTCTTCGGTGCGCGGCGCGTCGAAGAACGACGGCGCCGGACGCTTCTCGACGAGGCGCCCACGATGCAACAGCACGACCTCGCCCGCCAAGCGCCGCGCCTCGCCGAGATCGTGGGTCGACATCACGATCTTGATACCCCGGCCGCTCACGGTGCGGATCACATCCTCCACCGCCTTGGTCGATCCGGGATCGAGACTGGCGGTCGGCTCATCGAGAAACAGGATCGTCGGATTGCGCGCAAGCGCACGCGCCAGCGCGAGCCGCTGCTGCTCGCCGGCGGACAGGCGCCGCGCCGGACGGTCGGCGGCATGCTCCAGCCCGACCAGCGCCAGCAGCTCGCGCGTGCGGTCGCTGCCCGCCATGGCGTAGCGGACATTGGCGGCGGCACTCCGCCGCAGCATGGTCGGACGCTGGAAGACGATCGCGCGCCGCTCGCCGGTGCGCGTGATGCGGCCGGCCGTAGGCGCCAGCAGGCCCATCGCGGCGCGCAGCAGCGTCGTCTTGCCGGCGCCGTTCGGTCCGATCAGCACGGTCGGCGGCCCCGGCTCGATCGCCAGCGACAGCCGGTCGAGCAGGGTCACCGATCCGGCCGAAACCGTGACGTCCTCGAAGCGGATCATCCGGCCATGCGCTCGGCCGCGCGCCGCAGGGTCCAGGCGAGCGCGTTGACGGCAACGACGATGGCCATCAGCACTAGGCCGAGCCCGATCGCCAGCGGCAGGTCGCCCTTGGAGGTCTCGAGCGCAATCGCCGTCGTCATGGTCCGGGTGAAGCCCTCGATATTGCCGCCGACGATGATCACCGCGCCGACCTCCGCTGCCGCGCGCCCGAAGCCCGCCAGCAATGCCGTGATCAGGCTGAAGCGAGCATCCCACACCAGAGTGACGATGCGGCGCACCGGCCCGACTTCCAGCGCCGTGAGCTCGTCGCGATATTCCAGCCAAAGATCCTCGATGGTCTGGCGGGAAAGCGCGGCGATGATCGGCGTCACCAGGATGGTCTGGGCAATCACCATCGCCTGCGGCGTGAACAGCAGGCCCCAGGCGCCGAGCGGTCCTGAATGCGACAGGGCGAGGTACACGACCAGCCCGATCACCACGGGCGGCAGGCCCATCATGGCGTTCAGCACCACGATCGCCGCATCGCGCCCCCGGAAGCTCGACAGCGCGATCGCCGCGCCAAGCGGCACGCCGATCACGGCCGCCAGCAGCACGGCCGAGAAGCTGACCGCGATGGAGAGGCGCACGATCGCGAACAGCGCCGGATCGCCCGTCAAAACGAGGTCCAGCGCGGAGAGATGTTCCGGCATCGCGCGACTTCTCGCAGAGCCCCTGGCGAGGGTCAATTTGAGCCACGACGCGCGCGCGGCGGTTGGGCTAGTCTCCCCGCCCGAAGTAAGGGGGAACGCATGAAGCGCTGGAAGCATCGTCCCGAAGGCTCGACCTGGGGTGATTGGGGCGAAGACGATCAGCTCGGGCGCCTCAACCTCATCACGCCCAAGAAGGTGCTGGAGGGCATCGACGAGGTGAAGGCCGGCCGCTCGTTCTGCCTCAGCCTGCCGCTCGACTTCCCGGGCGGGAACGTGCTGAACGCGCGGCGTCTGCCGCCGGTATTGTCGCCGACCGGCGACGAGAACGGCTGGCGGTTCAACTTCCTCACCAACACGGTCAATCCACTGTTCCAGGACGTGGCGTGCGACGATCGCGTGATCCTGACCCTGCAATACTCGACGCAGTGGGACACGCTCGCCCATGTCGGCGGCCTGTTCGATGCCGACGGCGACGGCGTGCCGGAGCCGCTCTACTACAACGGCTACAAGGCCGGTTCCGACGTGGTCGGACCGCAGGTCGATGCCGGCCGCGACGGCTGCGGCCATCTCTCCTATGCTCACAAGCTCGGGGTCGAGAACATGGCAGCCAAGGCAATCCAGGGTCGCGCGGTCATGGTCGACCTCGAGAAGCACTACGGCCGCGACCACAAGTATGTGAGCTACGACGACTTCAAGCGCGTGCTCGACGCGGACAAGATCGTGGTCGAGCCGGGCGACATGCTGCTGCTGTACACCGGCTTCAGCGACGAGATCATGAAGATGAACAAGAAGGTCGACCCCGAGCGCGTCCATGCGATGTGCTGCGTGCTCGACGGGCGCGACAAGGAGCTGCTGCAGTGGATCAGCGACAGCCAGATCAGTGCCCTGATCGCCGACAATTACGGCGTCGAGGCCGTGCCGGCGCGGCCCGGCCCGGCGGGCGAGCATCCGATGCTGCCGCTGCACAATCACTGCCTGTTCAAGCTCGGGCTGAACCTGGGCGAGATCTGGTGGCTCAAGGACCTGGCGCTGTGGCTGCGCGAGCACGGCCGCTCGCGCTTCCTGCTCACCGCGCCGCCGCTGCGCCTGCCGGGGGCGGTCGGCTCGCCCGCCACACCGGTGGCGACCGTCTAGCATACGAGCAGGATGGATAACGGTTTCCCGTCCTTCGTCGCGGCCGCGCTCGACAGCCCGTTCCGGCTGCTCGATATCGGCTGCTCGGGCGGCCTCGATCCGCGCTGGCGGGCGTTCGGCCCGAAGCTGCAGGCGATCGGCATCGATGCCAGCAAGGCCGAGTGCGCCAGGCTGGCCAAGGCCGAGACCCAGCCGGGCATAGAGTATGTGTCGACCTTCGTCGCGGGTGTGGCCGACAGGCCGGTCGATCTCGAGCGCGGACAGGCGTCGCCGCTGATCATGGCCGTGCGCGAGCGGCTCAGCTTCATGCGCACGCGCGAGATCCGCCAGGCCCGGCTCGCCCAGGCCGAGATCGAGGAGAAGCTCCGCCACAATGCCTGGGAGCTGACCGAGCTCGCCGACGAAGCGAAACCTGTGCTGGTGTCGGAGCTGCTGGCCGAGCGCGGCTGGACGGACTTCGACTATCTCAAGATCGACATCGACGGGTCGGACTTCGAGGTGCTGCGGACGTTCGACGGCAAGCTGCAAGCGGCCGGCGTGCTGGGCGTGCAGCTCGAGGTGAACTTCGTCGGCACCGACAGCGACACCGACCACACCTTCCACAACACCGACCGCTTCATGCGGCGGCAGGGCTACGAGCTGATGCGACTCGACGTGCGCACCTACTCCTCGCGTGCCCTGCCCGGCCGCTACGTCTGGCCCACGCCGGCCGAGACGCTGTTCGGGCGGCCGTTCCAGGGCGAGGCGTGGTACGCCCGCGACTTCGACGGCGCCAGCCTCGATCGCGGCAAGCTGCTCAAGCTCGCGGCGATCTATGCCGCCGTCGAGGTGCCCGACATGGCGGCCGAGCTGCTGGCCAAGCGGCGCGGCGAGCTCGCCGGGCTCGACATCGACCGCGGCCTCGACCTGCTGGCCGCCCAGGCGCAGCCCGATCGCGCTCGCAAGCTCGACTACCGGCAGTACATGCAGGGCTTCGAAGCCGATGCCGCCCACTTCTACCGCCGCGAGGGCGACTACACGCTGGGCGAGCGCCTGAAGGCCGCGTGGGACGCGTTTCGCAAGCCCAGGCGATGAGCGACGAAGCGGTAGCGCACTCGCGCCAATTGCGCGAATTCCCTTGCCCGACTGCCGCTGCCAACGACTGCCAGCCGGGTTGGCAGTGATCGGATGCAACCGGGCCAACGTTTTACGCGTGCTCTGCCACTCTGCCCGCACCCCCTGGGGCGGGGGACGATTTCGCCTGAGGAGCCGACGAGGGCCAGGCGGAACGGATGGCGAGCGCAAGCGGGTGATGATCATCAAATCTCGACCCTGCACCAAATGCGCGTGCAATACCTAATAGGGACAATGGCCGCGAAAATTCACGCGATGGTTCAGCTGCAAAGGCAGAGCCATTGCCCATGATGAGACGATGCCGCGCGTGCTTATCCACAGGACTTCATCACCGTCTTTGCTTCGAGGTAAGGAACCATTCGCGAAAGCGCGAATCGAACTCGAGCAATGCGCCGACCCCAAAATTGCGGCGGTTGCGGAAGGCGCCTTGCTCATCGCCGCTGCAGGCGCTCAACGGCGTCGGTGAGCGGGCGGATGTAGCGCAGGATCACCCAGGCGACGCCGAACACCGTGGGCGCGGCGGCGACGTAGATCACGAAGAGCTGCAACGGCAGCTCGCCCAGGAAGTCGAGATGGATCGGCCGGCTGCCGATCCAGAGCGACAGGCACGCGCCGAAATAGAGCGCGATCGATGCCCAGGCGACGATATCGACGAGGACAAGGACCGGGAGGCGACGCCTGCCCCATAGGCGACGCGCATGGTGCTCGGCCAGCCAGTAACCGCTCAGAACGGCCGGCAAGGCCATGATCAGGACGAGCTGCCACTGCAGCGACAAGTCGTCGGCGGCTCGCCGCACACGAGCCACGCGATCGAGCCCAGAAGCAGCCCCTGGATGATCCAGGCCGCGACGATCGTCGCCGCGGTCGGCTGGGCCTGCTCCTCCGTCTTCGCGTCCTGGCGACCGGCCATCGGCGACGACTCCACGCTTGCACTTGCGCTGCATGGTGCGCCTATCGAACGATCAGGACAATCTTCTTCTACGCATAGTTGTGTTTCAAATATTTCCTCGCGTGTTCTGCGGTCAGGCCTTCTTCTCCCATCCGCCGGCCGTCTGCTGCCAGTAGACCACGGCGTGCCCCGCTGCCTTGTAGGCTTTCCAGCGCTCGCGACTGTCCGCGACAGCGGCCTCGTCGCGGCCATCGAAGAGCTCGAAGCAGCGCTTGTATTGGTCGACGCGGTCCGACCTCGCGCGGTCGGCGACGAACAGGAAGGCCGCGCCGTTGGGATTCTCGTCGAGATGGGTCAGCCAGACCGGCTGGCGCTCCGCCTCGCCGTCGCGGGCGCTGCCGTGCGGCAGGAAGCCGTTCGGATCGTAGGTCCAGAGATGGGTATTGAGCGCATCGACCCGCTCGGGCGAGCCCAACATCACGACCGCCCGCTCGCCCGCCTGCAGCGTCTTCAGCAACAGGCGCGGCAGCGCGTCTTCCAGCGACGACTTGGTGAGATGGTAGAAATTGACCTCGGTCGCCATCCCTCGCGGCCCATCATCACTCGTAGTTATCGGCGATCCAGCGATCGAGCAGGCGCACACCGAAGGCCGTGGCACCCTTGGGCGTGGTCTCGTTCCCCTTGCCCCAGGCCATGCCGGCGATGTCGAGATGCGCCCAGGCGACGCCTTCCTGCACGAAGCGCTGCAGGAACTGCGCCGCCGTGATCGAGCCGCCGTCGCGGCCGCCGCTGACGTTCTTCATGTCGGCGATGTCGCTGTCGATCATCTTGTCGTACTTCGGCCCGAGCGGCATGCGCCACAGCTTCTCGCCGGTCTCCGAGCCCGCCGCGCGCAGCTTGTTCGACAGCTGCGTGTTGTTGCTGAACAGGCCGGCCCTCTCATGCCCCAGCGAGATGATGATCGCGCCGGTGAGCGTCGAGAGCTCGACCATCGCCTGTGGCTTGTACTTCTCCTGCACGTGCCACATCGCATCGCACAGGATCAGCCGGCCCTCGGCGTCGGTGTTGATCACCTCGACCGTCTGCCCCGACAGCGAGGTCCAGACGTCGCCGGGCCGCTGCGCGTTGCCGTCCGGCATGTTCTCGACCAGCGCACAGATGCCCACGACGTTCGCCTTAGCCTTGCGCGCCGCGAGCAGCCGCATCGCGCCCGTCACCGCCCCCGCGCCGGCCATGTCCCACTTCATGTCCTCCATGCCGCCGGCCGGCTTGATCGAAATGCCGCCGGTGTCGAAGCAGACGCCTTTGCCGACCAGGGCGATCGGCTTCTGCGTCTTGGGGCCGTTCATCCAGGTCATGATCAGGAGCTGCGATTCGCGGCGGCTGCCCTGGCCGACCGCGAGCAGGACGTTCATGCCGAGCTTCTTCATCTCGGCCTCGCCCAGGATCTCGACCTTGACGCCGACCTTGGTCAGCTCCGTCTTGGCGCGGCGGGCGAACTCGGCGGGATAGAGCACGTTGGCCGGCTCGCTCACCAGGTCGCGGGTGAAGAATACCGAGGGAATGGTGGGCTCGAGGCCGGCATAGGCCTTGCGCGCATCGCCGGGGCCCGCGACGACGATCGTGAGCCGCTCGAGCGCGGCCTTCTGCTCGGGCTTCTGCTTGGTCTTGTATTTGTCGAAACGATAGGAGCGCAGCTGCGCGCCCAGCGCGATATGGGCCGCGACCTGGGCCGGCTGCAGCCGGTTGCCCTTCACCGGATCGACCACCACCGTGACGTCCTTCAGGCCCGCACCGTCGGCCTCCGCCGCGACCAGGCCGCCCAAGGCTTCGGCAGTGCGCGCATCGAGTTCGCGTGCCTTGCCGACACCCAGCAGGATCAGCCGGCCGTAGCCCGCCTGACCCAGCACGGTCAGCGTCTTGCTCTTGGCGCCGGTGAACCGGCTCGCCTCGATTGCCCGTACCAGCGCGCCGCCGGTCGCCGAATCGATCGTCTTGGCGGTCGCCTGGAGTTGCTTGTCGGCGCCGACGAACATAGCGACGTTGCCGCTGAACGCCTTGGGGAAGGCCGAAAATTCCACTTTCATTCAGGTTCCTCGCTCTGTGGCAGCGTTTTCACCCCTGCGACCGTACGGCGCAAGGCGCGAATTGCGTCCGGGGCGCCGCGACAGTATCAGTACCGGCCCTCAAAACGGGAATGAAAATGACTGCCTCAGCCCTCCCCCGGATCAACGTCGTCGGCCTCGGCAAGCTCGGTGCGCCGCTCGCCGCTGTGCTCGCCAGCCGCGGCTTCAGCGTGATCGGGCTCGACGTCAACAAGACGTTCGTCGACGCGCTCAACGCCGGCAAGATGCCCATCATCGAACCGCAGCTCAATGAGCTGATCGCGGAGAACCGCGAGCGCCTGTCCGCCACCATGGACGCCAACGAGGCGGTGCAGAAGAGCGATGCGTCGTTCGTGATCGTGCCGACGCCGTCCAACAAGGAGACCGGCTTCTTTTCGAACAGCTATGTGCTGAAGGCGATGGAGACCTTGGGCAAGGCGCTGCGCAACAAGAAGGGCTATCACCTGGTGGTCATCACCTCGACGGTGATGCCGGGCTCGACCGGGGGCGAGATCAGGCAGGCGCTAGAGGCCGCCTCAGGCCGCACGGTCGGGCCGGATCTCGGCCTCTGCTACAATCCCGAGTTCATCGCGCTCGGCTCGGTCGTGCGCGACATGCTCTACCCCGATTCGATCCTGGTGGGTCAAGCCGACCAGAAGGCCGGCGACATGCTGGAGACGATCTACCGGCAGATGTGCGTCAAGAACCCGCCGGTCCAGCGCATGAACCTGGTGAGCGCCGAGCTCACCAAGATCTCGGTCAACACTTACGTCACGACCAAGATCTCCTACGCCAACATGCTGGCCGACATCTGCGACCGCCTGCCGGGTGCCGACGTCGACATGGTGACCAAGGCGCTGGGCGCCGATACCCGTATCGGGCCGAAATACCTCAAGGGTGCGATGGGTTATGGCGGCCCGTGCTTCCCGCGCGACAACGTCGCCTTCGCCGCACTTGCCCGCAAGCTCGGCGCCAAGGCCGACGTCGCCGAGGCGACGGACAGGATCAACAACTACCAGGTCGAGCGCCTGACCAACCTGGTGTCGAAGTTCGCCAAGGCCGGCACGCGCATTGCCCTGCTCGGCCTCTCCTACAAGCCGCAGACTCCGGTGGTCGAGGAGAGCCATTCGGTGAAGCTCGCCGGCGCGCTGGCCGACAGGGGCTACATCGTCACGGTGCACGATCCGCTGGCGCAGGAGGCGGCCTTGAACGTGCTGGGCGAGCGCGCGCTGGGCGCGGCTTCGCTCGAATCGGCCGTGCGCGACGCCGACCTGCTGATCGTCGCAACGGGCTGGCCCGAGTACAAGGAAATCGATCCGGCCTGGGCCAAGCGCGACAACGGCCAGAAGATCACCATCCTCGACCTGTGGCGCACGCTGCCGGCCGACAAGTTCGAGCCGGTCGCCGACCTGCTCTATCTCGGCCTCGGCCGCTAGAACATATTCCATCCGGCCGGAATCGGCCGGATGGAATATGCCTGTCGCAACAAATATCGCCCGTGCGCGCATTTCCACTCAGATGGAACTGCGCTAGCGAGGCCGATGGACAAGTGACGATCGTGTGGGCGCGGTTCCATCTGAGTGGAAATCGCTCTTAGAGATCAGCGCAACCCTGCGGGCGGCTGTCTTGCCCGCACGGAAGATTGTGACTAATGCTGCGAGACCGACGGGCGTCTGGAGGAGAAGGCGCAGATGATTGCCTCGCACAATTCGGCGCGGAAGCCCGTCAAGGACCATCCCTTCGTCACCAAGCTCGATCGCTCGATCCGGCTCGACGTCGCGGACATGGCGGCGCTCGAGCTCCTGCTGAGCCGCAGGGTCGTCGCGAAAAAGGCGAAGGACATCATCGTCGAAGGCTACGAGCACCGCACGCTGCATATCGTCGAAAGCGGTTTCGCGATCCGCTACAAGCTGCTGCACAGCGGCAAGCGCCAGATCGTCAACCTGGTGCTGCCGGGCGACATCATCGGCTTTCCGGCATCCTTTTACGAATACGCGGTCTTCTCGGTCACCGCCATTGGCGAGATGAGCCTGCATCACGTGCCGATCGACGCGTTCACCCGGCTGTGCCTCAGCCGGGCGAACATCGCGACGGCGCTGCTCTGGTTCGCCGCGCGCGAGGCGGCGATCTATGCCGAGCACATCATCGACACGGGGCGGCGCGATCCGCTGGAAAGGCTCGCCCACTTCCTACTCGAAATGCAGACCCGCCTGCATGCGGTCGGCTGCGCATCCGAGACCTCCTTCGAGATGCCGCTGTCCCAGGAGGCGATCGGAGATGTGGTCGGCCTGAGCGGCCCGCACGTCAACCGCATGATAGCCGAGCTCAGGGGCGACGGCCTGATCGCCGTGCGCGGCCACGAGATCACCATACTCGACCGCCCCGCTCTACAGATCCTCGGCGAGTTCCGGCCGGCCTATCTGGGCCGCATGCCGATCCAAGGCGTCGACGCCAAGCCGGTGCGGAGCGCGAAGCCTTGGTCTTCTCGCACTTAATCCTGAAGAGGATGCCCGGTTGTTTCGGTTCCCGGCGCGCCACGCTGCGGCGATGATCGGGCGGGCAACACGGCCTGCGGGCGAACCAGCGCCGGCAGACTATGGACGTGGACGTGCGAACCGGAGTGCTTCCTCAGGATCGCCATGGCGCGCTCCTCGTCCGCGCGGTCCCATGTCCGCACCCATAGCAGCAGACCACCGCGCTCCACCTGCTGTTGCAGATGGCGGCCATGTTCCTCCCCCAGCCATTCGGCCAGGAACGAGCCGATCAGGCCTCCAACTCCGCCGCTGAGAGCCGCGCCGATAATCGCAGCGGCCAAGGTGCCTCCGGAGGCCACGACAGCGCCCGCCGCCGCCATCGCCCCGACGTACATCAGCACGCCGATCAACCCGCCTTCGGCGCCGCCGATCGCCTCCGGCGAGACGTAGGCGGCGCGCGGAACGACTGGGTCGTCCGCCGCCGAGCTGATCTTTCGGTATCGATGACCGAGCTTCTCGTCCACGGCCCGCACGCTCGCCAGCAGGCTGAGTTCGGCGCGATTGAACCCGCATGCGAGCAGATCGTCGATCGCCTCCTGCAGCTTCTCCGGAGAGTGGAAGACTCCGACGGCCTCTCGAACGGGATGCGGTCTGGATTCCTCGTCATGATCGATGCCTCCATGTCTCGGGTAGCGCGAAATTATCCGGGCTGCCGTCAATGACGGTCTTTCCCGCGGACATTGCGCCGGCGCAAAGCAGGCCGCGGCGCGCGTCGGTACCCTCCAGCCATTTCGACGAGGAGAGTGCAATGAACGACCACAGAAAACCCGCCCCGGAACGGGAGCATCTCGAAGGCCTCCTCGACGACGCGCTCGACGAAAGCTTTCCCGCGAGCGATCCCGTCGCGATCGACTTCAGGACGCGGCAATCACGGCCGGCGGCAAACGACGATGAACCAGGGAGTGCGCACAATGACCACTAAATCCTCTCGCCGGAGCACCTGGCTGGTGCTCGGCGTCCTGGCCGTGTTCCTCGCGTTCGCTCTCGCGTTCCTCTACGTCGGATGGGGCATGGGCGATGGCGAACTCGACCGTGGTCAACAGATGTCGGGCGCGGGCTACGTTGCGATGACGTTCGGCATCGTCGTGACCTTGGCGCTCGGGGTCGGTCTCATGGCCCTGATCTTCTACAGCAGCCGAAGGGGCGGCGATCAGGCCGCAATTCTCCAACGGATCACGCACAAGAAATGACGTGCGACGGCCAAGCGCACTCCGTGCTCATGGCGGAGTCCATCTCGGCCTCGGCAGCTGGCCAGACGCCCGACTCCGACGATGGAGCCGGCAGACGGCTGCGCCCCTGCTCGGGGCGCGGCGTGCGTGACGGTTCCGGTTGAACGTCGCGCGGCCAGCCTGACGGATCGACGATTGCGTCTTCGGTCGGCGAGAAGTCGGCTGCTCCCGGCTGCTGCTTGGCCGCATGGCCCTGCAGCCCCAACGCCAGAAGCGACGTCAGAGAAAGCGCGCCGATCAGCATCGCGAGCACGACCGCGAAACCTCCTCCCAGCCTGGTCATCAGCTGTCCCCACGTACCCGCCCAATGGCGTAGGTCCACTCTGGGGCAATCTCAAGGCAAGCGCTCTACCGATGCTATCGCCCCTCTGCCTGCAACAAGAACAGCAGGCACGACCGGCCGGTTACCTCATAAGAGGCACCGATCTCGAGCTGCGGCTCTTCGCTCGCATCGGGCAAATTGGTGTCGATCAACCGGGTCCAAGCCTTCCCGTCGGCCGCCTCGGGCAACGTGAACGCGACGCCCTCATGCCAGCCGTTGAGGATGAACAGCAGGGTGGCATCCTGGCCGCGCTTGCGGATACCGGTCACCTGCGCGCGGCCGTCCAGCATCATGCCGAAGCACTTCACGTTGGGATCGTCCCAGTTGGCCTGCTGCATCTCCTTGCCGTCGGCATTGATCCAGGTCACGTCCTTGACGCCCAGCGCCTCATTGTAGGCGCCGGTGTAGAAGCGCGTGCGGCGCAGGGCCGGATACTTGTGGCGCAGCGATGTCAGCCGCCGGGTGAAGGCCTGCAGGCCCTGCCCCTTGGCCTCGATCTTCCAGTTCAGCCAGCTGATCTCGTTGTCCTGGCAGTAGGCATTGTTGTTGCCCTTCTGCGTGCGGCCGAATTCGTCGCCGGCCAGCAGCATCGGCGTGCCCTGCGACAGCAACAGCGTCGCGAGGATGTTGCGGATCTGACGCTCGCGCAGCCGGTTGATCTCCGGATCGTCGGTCGGTCCTTCGACACCGCAGTTCCAGGACCGGTTGTCGGAACTGCCGTCCTTGTTGTCCTCGCCGTTCGCCTCGTTGTGCTTGCCGTCGTAGGTCACAAGGTCGTTGAGGGTGAAGCCATCATGCGCCGTGACGAAGTTCACCGAAGCCCAGGCCCGCCGGCCCTGGCGATCGTAGATATCGCCCGAGGCGCACAGGCGTGGCGTCAGCGCCGTGACGGGTGCCTGGCCGCGCCAGAAGTCACGCACGGTGTCGCGGAACTTGTCGTTCCACTCCGCCCAGCCCGGCGGGAAGCCGCCGACCTGGTAACCGCCCGGCCCGCAGTCCCACGGCTCGGCAATCAGCTTGACGGTGTCGAGCACGGGATCTTGTCCGACCGCCTTCAGGAAGCCGCTCTGCTCGTCGAACCCATTGGGCTCGCGCGCGAGGATGGTACCGAGGTCGAAACGGAAGCCGTCGACATGCATTTCCTGCGCCCAGTAGCGCAGCGAATCGCACACCATCTGGATGACGCGCGGATGGCTGAGGTTCACCGTGTTGCCGGTGCCGGTGTCGTTGATGTAGTAGCGCCTCTTGTCGGGCAGCAGCCGGTAATACGAGAGATTGTCGATGCCCTTGAAGCTGAGCGTCGGCCCGCGCTCGTTGCCCTCGGCGGTGTG
>Ga0070738_10000725_pt1 | contig 84303 bp, 55 predicted proteins | sample Coa_R2_2_FD_66446 | JGI IMG/M metagenome (GOLD analysis project Ga0070738, IMG submission 66446) | Surface soil microbial communities from Centralia Pennsylvania, which are recovering from an underground coalmine fire - Coalmine... | ecosystem: Environmental > Terrestrial > Soil > Unclassified ...
GAAGCGGTCGATCCGTAACAGTCTCCGCTATTTCCAAACCGTCCGCTCGCGGATTCAATCCCTCATCGCCAACTGCTACACAACACCTACCAAACAGACAGAAACAACCGGAACATGAATCAGAGTGGTAGTCCCCCGTGTTGCGCTGCCGCTTCCGTATGATTCGGCTTCGATTCAGCCGCGGGAGCTGTCTTATTCTGCCAGCCAAGCGATTGAATCACGGCGAAGAAGACGGGAGTCAGGAAGATTCCGAACAGCGTGACGCCGAGCATGCCGGCAAAGACGGCGATACCCAAACTCTGGCGCATCTCGGCGCCCGCACCCTCAGCAACCACGAGCGGCAGTACGCCAAAAATGAATGCGAAGCTCGTCATCAGAATCGGCCGTAACCGCAACCGACTCGCTTCCGCCGCCGCTTCGCGTGGTGGTTTGCCCTGCTCTTGCTGATGTTTGGCAAACTCCACAATGAGGATGGCATTCTTGCTGGCCAGCCCCACCAGCACAATCAAGCCGATTTGCGTGAAAATGGTGATGTCCTGCCCCGCAATGTTCACGCCGGTCACCGCAAAGAGGAGACACATCGGCACCACAAGAATGACTGCGAGAGGAAGCTTCCAGCTCTCGTACTGCGCCGCCAGAACCAGGAACACGAACACCACCGCCAGACCGAACGCATACAGCGCGGTATTCCCCGCCTGGTTTTGCAGGTACGTCAGTTCGGTCCAGTCCGCACTCATGGAGTAAGGCAAGTCGCGTTTGGCGATTCCTTCCATGAGTGGCACGGCCTCGCCAGTACTCGTCCCGGGCGCCACATTCCCCGTAATCGCTGCCGCCGAATAGAGGTTGTAACGCTGCACCATGACTGGCCCGCTTGTGTCCCGCACGCTCATCACCGTTCGGAGTTGCACCATCTGGCCCTGCGTGTTGCGCAGTTGCAGCCAGCCAATTGCCCGCACGCGATCCCGGAAGAGTGGATCGGCCTGGACATTCACCTGCCAGTTCCGGCCAAACTCGTTAAAGTTGTTGACATAGTAAGACCCGAGGTTGTATTGGAGTGCGTTGAACACCTCATCCATCGAGAGCCCCAGCACTGCGCATTTCGTTCGATCAATGTCCAGATAGACCCACGGCGTGTTAAACCGTGCGCTGTTGAAGAGTCCCTGCAAACCGGCCGTCTGGTTACCTTCGATCACAATCTCGTCGCTAATGCGTTGCAGTTCCGCCAGTCCCAAGTTGCCGCGATCCTCCACGACGAGTTTGAACCCGCCGGTCGTGCCCAGGCCCTCGATTGGCGGCGCACCGAACACCGATACCTCTGCCCCGCGAATCTCTTTTCGACACTCTCGTTCCAGTGTGCGCGCGATCACCTCAGCGGACTGATCCGCGCTGGTCCGGTCGGCGAACGGCTTGAGAATGATGTACATCGACCCCAGGTTCGGCGCGTTGGCATTGAGAATGAGCGATTGGCCAGAAATACCAATCGTGCGATCAACACCCGGCGTTTTTTTCGCAACGTCTTCAATCCGGCTCATCAGCCGCTGAGTCCGCTCGACCGACGCCGAATCGGGCAACTGCACATTCAAGAGTAGATACCCCTTGTCTTGTTGCGGGACGAAACCGGTGGGAGTGCGCGTGAACTCTCTGTAGGTGAGAAAGAGCAGCCCGCCGTAGACGAGGAGAGCGATGATGCTCAGACGGAGAATCCACCGCACACCCTGCGCATACCACTCGGCAGTCCCTTCGTAACCCCTGTTGAAGAGTCGGAAGAACCAACCCAGGAGGAAGTCGAGCGTTCGCGTCGGCATGTCTTTCGGGGCGTGTTTCGGCTTCAAGAGAATGGCAGCCAGTGCCGGGCTGAGTGTGAGCGAGTTGAATGCCGAGATGAGGGTGGATACGGCAATGGTCACCGCAAACTGGCGGAAGAACTCACCCGTCACCCCTGAGATGAACGCGGCGGGGACGAACACGGCCGTGAGAACCAGAGCGATGGCGATCACGGGACCCGTGACTTCATCCATCGCTTTTCGTGCAGCCTCGCGGGGATCCAGCCCGTGTTCGAGCCAGCGTTCGACGTTCTCCACCACTACGATCGCATCATCCACCACAATCCCAATTGCGAGTACAAGCCCAAACAAAGTGAGGTTATTCAGCGAAAAGTGCAGCGCCGCCATCACCGCAAAGGTGCCGATGACTGCCACGGGAACTGCCACCAGGGGGATGAGCGCGGCCCGCCACGATTGCAGAAACACTAACACGACAATCGCGACGAGAATGACGGCATCACGGAGCGTTTTGAAGACCTCCATCACCGATTGCCGGATGAATGGAGTTGTGTCGTAGACGATCTCGTATCGCATCCCCTCCGGGAACCTCTTCGATAGCTCTTCCATCTTCTTGTAAACGCTCTGGGCCGTGTTGATCGCATTGGCCCCTGGCAAACCATAGATGGTGAGTGCGACTGTTGGGTTACCGTCGAGAGTGGCGGACTGATCGTACTGTTGCGCACCCAGTTCGACCCCGCCGATGGTCTGCCTGCGTCCATCGGCGCCCACCACTTCACGCCGTGGAGTCACGACATCGCGGATGCGTACTATTGCCGCCGCTTGACCCACGCTTGTCGATGCTGTGCCGGATTGATTGGTGGGAGTTTGCTGACTCGACGTTGATCCGCCCGTGGATGAGGCACTGGCGGCATTCTGATTCGATTGCGCACCTGCCGGTCCACCCTGGCTAACCTTGATGATGATATTCTCGAATTCTTCCGGTTCGATCAACCGACCGCGGGTGTTGATCGTGAGTTGGAACTGCTGACCCTGTGGTACTGGCTGCTGGCCGATTTGCCCGGCTGCGACCTGGACGTTCTGTGCGCCAATCGCATTGACGACATCGGTTGCGCTCAGGTTCAACGAGGCGAGCTTCTGCGGATCGAGCCAGATCCGCATGCTGTAGTCGCGTTGACCGAGGTAGCCCACCCCTGCGACGCCCGGCAACCGACCCAGTTCGTCGCGAACATCGATGGTGGCGTAGTTGCTGAGTTGCAGGTCGTTGTACCGCCGCTGGGTGGAGATCAGATTCACGATCATCAGCGTGTTGGGCGACTGCTTCTTGACCATGATTCCTTCGCGTTGCACGAGCAGAGGAATCACCGGCTGCGCCAGTGTGACGCGGTTCTGGACCAGAACCTGGGCCATGTCTGCGTTGGTTCCGAGTTTGAATGTGACGACGAGGGTGTACGTTCCGTCGTTGGTGCATTGCGAGGACATGTACATCATGCCCTCCACCCCGCTTACTTGCTCTTCAATGGGCGCCGCCACCGTGTCTCTCAACGTGAGAGCGTTGGCCCCAGGATAAACGGCCGTTACGACGACTGTTGGCGGAGAGACTTCCGGGTACTGTGAAATGGGCAGGGTAAATACGGCCACGATGCCAGCGAGCGTGATGACGATCGACAGCACGGATGCAAAGATCGGTCGGTCGATAAAAAAATGTGAAATCACGCGCTACTCCCAAACGATGCGGACATGAGCCCGGTTCACCGTTCCCATTTCACCTGGCGTTTGACCCACCGCCAAGCGGGGGGCACTGCCACCGCCAGCACAGCTCCGATCACACCGCCGATGATCTCCGCCCAGGGGTGAGTCCCGATTTCTAATCCGGCGAGCATATATGCTGTCGTGACCCCAAGGAGCGCGCCGAGGAAAGCCGCCCCGCCAAATCGGGTCAGTTTCGTGGCGAGCGCCTTCGCGTCCACAGCGCGCTGAATCAAGTCGAAGAATACGGGGGTGAGGAAGATACCGAACACCGTGACCCCGAGCATCCCACTGAAAACGGCGATCCCCAGACTTCGGCGCATCTCCGCACCCGCGCCGGACGCGACCACCAGAGGAACGACACCCAGGATGAACGCAAAGGAGGTCATGAGGATGGGTCGAATCCGCAACCGCGACGCTTCGACGGCGGCTTCGTGTCGCGGCTTGCCTTCGTGATGGAGAACCTCGGCGAACTCGACAATCAGGATGGCGTTCTTACACGCAAGCCCGACGAGTACGATCAGGCCAATTTGCACGAAGATATCCACCGACTTGTGCGCGATCAGCACGCCGCCTACCGAGCACAGTAGGCACATGGGCACCACGAGAATCACAGCCAGAGGGAGCGCCCAGCTTTCGTACAGCGCCGCCAGAGCCAGGAACACGAACACCACAGCCAGAATGAACACATAGATTGCGGTGTTTCCCGCGCGCAATTGGAGATACATGAGCTCCGTCCACTCGATCGCCATCGAGCGCGGGAGTGTCCCCTCGGCGGTCGCATCTACAGCGTTGATGGCTTCGCCGGAGCTCACGTCGGGGGGAACAGCTCCGCTGATTGCGGCAGCTTGGTACAGGTTGTACCGTGTTACGGAAACCGGGCCGTTAATGTCGCGGAGCCGCACGAGTGTCCCGAGAGGAACCATCTCGCCCCACTGGTTTCGTACCTGGAGTAAATTCACATCCGAGGGGCGTGTCCGATACCGACCTTCCGCCTGGAGTGTGACCTGCCAGTGTCTGCCGAACTCGTTGAAACTGGTCACGTACAACGAGCCGAGGTAGATCTGCATCGTCTGGTTGACGTCGTTGAACGGCACCCCGAGCGCTTGCGATTTCGTCCGATCCAGATCGAGGAACAGCTGCGGGGTCTTGGAGCGGAACTGCGTGAGCACGCCGACCACAGACGGACTCTTCTGTAGTCCGCTCACCATCCGATCAGTCTGCTTTTGCAGTTCCGCGCTGCCCATTCCTCCCCGATCTTCCACCATCACCTTGAAACCGCTCGCCACACTCAGGCCAGGGACGGGAGGAGCTCCAAATACTTTGATGTCCGCATCTCGAATCCTGGTGGCGAACTCCTTGCGCAGCTTGGCCATGATCGCGTCGGCGGTCAAATCCGGCCGCTGGCGTTCGCTGAATGGAGCCAGAATGAGAAACACCGTGCCGAAGTTGGAGCTGTTGGCGGACATCAAGAGCGACATACCGACTGCCGAGGCGGTGTGTTGGACCCCCGGCGTACTGAGGGCGATTTGATCGACTTCCGCCATGATCTTTTCTGTGCGCTCCATCGATGCTGAATCAGGCAATTGAATGCTGACAATCAGTCGCCCCTGGTCCTGTTCGGGAACGAAGCCGGTCGGCGCCTTCTTGAAGGTCCAGACCGTGGCGGCGAGTAACCCCACGTAAACAATGAGGACTATCAGACTGAGGCGGACAAGCCAGCCGACCAGTCGCACATAGAGATTTGTGCTGAACGAAAAGACGCGATTGAAGAGCCAAAAGAACCAGCCCAGGACCAAGTTCAAGACGATCGTCACATAATCGCGATCCTCGCGCTTTCGCATCAGGATTGCAGCCAGCGCGGGGCTGAGCGTCAGTGAGTTGAGAGCCGAGAACACGGTGGAAGCTGTGATGGTGACCGCGAATTGCCGATAAAACTGGCCGGTAACACCCCCGACAAACGCACACGGAACGAAGACTGCGCACAGGACCAGTGCGATGGCAATCACCGGGCCGGTCACTTCTCCCATTGCCTTGTACGCCGCTTCTTTAGGCGCATACCCCTGTTCGAGCCATCGTTCGACGTTCTCGACCACCACAATTGCGTCATCCACGACGATCCCGATGGCCAACACCAGCCCGAAGAGTGAGATGTTGTTGATCGTGAAACCAAGGGCGAGCATCACGGCAAATGTGCCCAGAATCGCCACGGGAACCGCGACCAGTGGGATAATCGCGGCCCGCCAGTTTTGGAGAAAGACAAGCACGACGATAGCCACAAGCCCGATGGCTTCGAAGAGGGTCGTCTCGACATCTTGGATCGATTCGCGAATATACGGCGTGGTGTCGTAGGCGATGTTGTAAGTGAGGTCTTCCGGGAATCGCGGTTCGAGTTCGATCATCTTCGCTCGCACCCGATCGGCAACATCCAGCGAGTTGGCACCGGGCAGCAGGTGAATCGCGAGCCCCACAGCAGGCTTGCCGTCGAAGGTGGCGCCGTTGGTGTATGTTTGCGAGCCAAGTTGGAGTCGCGCGACATCCCTGAGTCGGATGACGCCAGATGAAGGCGTCGGCCCGCCATCGAGCGTTCCGCCCGAGAGTGCATTCGCGCCGACGGTACCGCCCGTCGTCGAGGGGTTGGTCGTTCCTCCCCCACCGGGTGCGTTGAAGTCGGATTGCGCGATGCTCAGGGGCGTACCGGCCATGAGTCCAGCGGCATTATCTGTTGCCGTGGAGGATGCGGTCGCGGTTGTGCCGTTGGAACTCGAGGGTGCGTTCAGACTGGAGGACATTGTCAGTGTTGCTGGCCCCGTGGTGGCGGGACCGGGAGCCAGAAGGCCGGAACTGCCGGTGGGATTACTTGATCCCGATGGACTGAGAGTCAAGCCCGCATAACCCGTGGACGATACCCCTGAGGAGCCGCTCATGCCCGTCGAGGAACCGGTTGCTCCGCCGGATGAGCTTGTCCCGGTCGAGCCCGTGCTCAGGGAAGGATCTGTTAACCCGAGGGGATTCACATTGGGGTCCGTGTTGGCACTGGCGTTGCCGAGTGTCCCGGTGTTCGTTGCGGCCCCGCTGGTGAAGGCTCCTCCCACCGTTCCAATAGTGCTGGTTTGCCTCGGCACGGTCGAGGTGGATGTGGTGGGAATCAGGCCGGGGGGGCGACTCGATCGCCCCGCCTTGATGATGATGTCACCAAACTCGTCCGTTGTAATCAGCCGCCCGCGCGTATCAAGCGGGAACTGGAAGGACCGCTCTCGACCAGCCGGCGGCGATCCCAGTTGACCGGGCGCGGCCTCGATATTCTGAGCGCGAACGGCATTAGCGACATCAATCGCTGTGATGTTCAGCGAGGAGAGCTTTTGGGGATCGAGCCACGCCCTCATGCTGTAATCCCGCTCGCCGAAGATGTTGATGTCGGATACCCCTTCCAGGCGCAACAGTTCATCGCGCACTTGGATAGTGGCGAAATTGCTCATGTAAAGCGTGTCGTAGCGCCCTTTCGGGGAAGTAAAACTGATTACCTGGAGGATGTCTGGTGTCCGTTTGCGAATGGTGATCCCCTGCAGTTGCACCTCGGAGGGGAGTTGCGGCATCGCCAGCATCACTCGGTTCTGCACCATGACAAGCGCGGTATTCAAATCCGTGCCGATTTCAAATGTGACGGTCAGTGAATACGATCCGTCGTTACCGGACTGAGACGACATGTAGAGCATTCCCGGCACGCCGTTCACTTGCTGCTCGATGGGCGCTGCGACCGTGTCCGCAACCACTTGGGCGCTGGCACCGGGGTAGTTGATGGAAACGGAAACCGCCGGCGGACTGATCTCAGGGTATTGTGCCACCGGCAGGTTCACGCAAGCCAACACACCGGCCAGCGTGATGACGATGGATACAACCGCCGCAAAGATCGGACGGTCGATGAAAAAGCGGGAGAACATGTCGCGGTTCACCGCTTGGTGTTGGAATTGCTTGTACTTCCCGGTGAGGGGACGGATGTGCCGGGAATCGGCATTGCGGTTTGGTCGGGCTCAATGTCCATCTTCGGCCGCAACTGTTGGAGTGCGCCAACCACGACCCAGTCATCTGGCTTCAAACCCTCTTCGATGACACGCAGCCCATCATCTTGGAGCGCGCCGGTCTTCACCTGCTGATACTGAATCTTGTTCTGGGAATCGACCACATAAACGTACTTCTGGCCTTGATCGGAACCGATGGCGCGGTCTACCACGAGGAGCGCGGGATGGGGTTGGCCAATCGGCAAGCGCATGCGGACGAACATGCCTGGCGAGAGCAACCGCCGACCGTTCGCGGGCAGCGGATTGGGAAACACCCCGCGGACGGCGATTGTGCCTGTCGAGGGGTTCACCACGTTGTTGACGAAATCCACAACACCCTGGTGTGGGTACCCCGATTCATTCTCCAGGCCCATCTCCACTGGAATCTCCGTTCCCTTCGCGCGAGGTTTGATCTTCCCCTCGTTAATCGCAATTCGTATCCGCAGAATCGTTCGCTCATCCATATCGAAGTAGGCGTACATCGGATCAACCGAAACGACGGTGGTGAGGAGAGTTTGATCCTGGGTAACGAGATTCCCCACCGTGTAGTAGTACCGGCTCACTTGTCCGTTAATCGGTGCAGTGACACGTGTGTAGCCGAGGTTGAGCGCGTAGAGTTTGGCGGTCGCCTTGGCAGCATCGATACGGGCCGCTGCCTCATCGACAGCCGCTTTCGCGCTATCGACGTTAGCCTGGCTTTCGGCCCCCTTATCGAATGATTCCTTGGTTCGTGCGTAGTTGGCCTGTGCCAACTTGAGTTGTGCCTGAGTCACTACGACCTGGCTGTTGGCTTGATCGAGTTGCGCCTTGTACGGCCTGGGATCGATCTCGAAGAGAAGATCGCCTTCGCGAAGCGTCACTCCAAAGAGCCTGACCGGCCCCTTCACCATATCGCCTTCCTTGAAAGGCGAACGAGTCAGGTATCCGGTGACACGCGCACGGACACCGACCGACTGAACGGCGTCTGTCCTTCCGGTATACTCGACGTACTCCGTCACCTCCCGCTGAACCGGATGGCTGACCGGCACTGGTGACTTTTGTGGTGCGGGTGCCTGCGCATTTTGTCTGCGGCATCCGGCAGTGATGGCGATCAGAACCAAGCCCAGACCAAGTACACCCCAGACCAGACGGTAGCGCATAACGACTCCGTTAATTCACTCGGACGCCCGTCCAACACATACCGAGGAGTGGCCCCGTTCTAACGACGTTGTTGGCTCGTGCGCCGAGTGTGCGGTTCTCACCTGCGAACGGCTGGCAGCGTGGAGTATCTCGCGAACAGAATACGAACTGACAAGATCGGCCGCCATCATGAAACGGAGATTGAGTTGAGAATAACGTGCCGCTTTTGATCGGAGCCCCGAAAAAGATCAATCCGTTCCAGGCGGCCCAGTGCGCCGACACAGGTCGGGATCGGATACCCTTTCCGAGAAACCATTCCTTCGATCCAATGGCATCGACGTGATGTTGCAGCGTTGACAAGCACAATTGAGACGTCCGGAGCCGTGCGGCGTTCAATTCTCGGCTCGATTCATCACGCGTCGGATGACTCCCTGCTCGTCCAGTGTCATCCCGGTCAGTTGCTCAATTTCCGCGCGAATCATTTTCGAACTACCCGAGAGTGGGAGCGCCGGTTCCCAGATCGCGACGCGTCCGTCCGTTCCCCCCACAGCGAGGAACTGCCCGTTTGGACTCACCGCGATGGCTTTGATCCCCTCGCGGCCGAGTGGTGGGCCCAGTTGCCGGCCGGTATTCACGTCCCAAAGGCGAGCGGTCCCATCGCGGCCATTCACGAGGATACTTCGTCCATCCGGTACGAACGCGACATGGCGGATACCCCCATCGGGGTGGAACGCGGGAGGGCCGATAATTTGCTTGCTCGACAGATCGAGTACATGCCCAAAGCCGTCACTCACGAGCAAGGCCCGCTGTCCTCCCGGATAGAAGCACACCTCCGTGGTCCAACCGTGCATCTCGTCCCACCGGGCGAGCCAGCGCCGCTCGGTACGGTCCCAAAGACGCGCACCAGAAGTACTGCCGGTCAGAATCAGCTGGTGATCGGGACTGAGGGCGATACAGAGCAGAGTCCCCGGATCAGCAATCGGATCCCCCACTCCCTGTCCCGTCGTCGGATCCAGGACGAGAATCTTTCCAGTCCCAGAAAAACAACTGGCAAAGCTGCCCTTGCCATCCTGCGTGAACATGGTGGAGAAAACGGGGCCGGGCACTCGGATCTCATGCCGCATCCGTCCCGTTTCACGTTCCCAGAATCGAACGGTGCCGCGATCGATCCCCTCCTCGGTCCCGGTCATGAGGAGGCGGCCATCTGGGCTAAATGCCATCGACGCAACCGGTCCGGGATGCAGGAATTCCGGTCCGATGCGTCGGCCAGTTGTCGTTTCCCACAGACGAGCAATCCGATCGTCGGCCCCCGTCAAAAAGGACCTGCTGTCGGGACTAAATGCAATCGTTCGAACATCCCCACCCTGAAGCAACAACCGGCCGGCGCCGGCGGAAGTGCTCACCTCCCACACTTTGGCAGCGGAGGAATTGTTACCGCCCGCGCCAGTTGCGACGAGGGCTGTTCCGGCACGGTTAAATGCGACGTTGGTTACTGTCCCAGCACCATTGAGGGGACGACCAATGAGTTCGCCCGTGGCGGTTAGATACAAGCGCGCGTTCCCATCTTCGCTGCCGGTCAACAGAAGCCGACCGTCTGGACTGAAGGCAAGGGACCAGACTGGAGACATGTGAGCGAGTGGGGCACCGACATGCCAGCCGGTGTCGGTGTGCCACAGGCGTGTCTCCCCCGCCCACACGCGTGGCCGCCCGGTATTGGGATCGAGTTCGGCCGCTACACCAGCGGTGGCGGCGAGCCGACCATCGGGGCTGAAGCAGACAGCCATCACGCGACCGCGGTGCGGCAGCATTGGTCCGCGTCGAGTACCTGTCTGTGCATCCCAGAGTTGCGCATTACCAGTAAACGTGCCTGTGAGAAGCGACTTGCTATCGGGACTAAAGGTCACTGCCAATATCGGCCCATCGGCGACGAGCGCAGGAACTTTCAATGCTTGCCCGGACTTCGCATCCCAGAGCCGGGCAGTGCCGTCCTCACCCGCCGTCACAATTTGCGTCCCATCTGGACTGAACTCCGCGCTGAGAGCAGGGTGAACCCGAAGATTGTGGGTTGCTGGCAACGGGTGCGCGAGGGGGCCACACACCGACTGGCCATCGGAAGTCCGCCAAAGTTCGGCACGGACCGGGCATACTGTGAGAAAAGTTGAGCCATCGGGAGAGAATTCGACCCGCGACACCTCATCTGGCTGCGGAATCGCTGCTCCGATGCGCTGACCCGTTGCCGAGTCCCAGCGTTGCACCATTCCAACATGCTTCTTATCATCACCGGCGCCCGTGAGAAACTGCGCTCCATCCGGACTCCACGCCACAGCCCATACAGGATAGTCGTGCTTCATTTCCAACAGAAGCTTGCCGGTCGCGGCGTTCCAAATGCGGGCGAACCCGTCGGAGCCTCCCGTGAGGATTCGGCTCCCGTCCGGACTCCACGCCGCGGCCCACGTCCAGCCGGCATGACGCAAGTTTGCCTGATGGGTGACCAGGAAGGGTCGCCATGCCGTGAGGTTGTAACGAGCGACGCGTGTGAGATCGGGATCGCCGATGTGTTCCGCGAGTTCCAGACCGTGGGCAAACCAAAGCAACCCGCGACCAATCTCCCCCGCCTCGCAAAGAGTTGTCCCCTGGATGAGCGAGACCCCGGCCGCCTGCCGTTCGGCACGCCAGCGTGTCTCTTGTTCTTGCTGTCGGGTCGTCTCCGCCGCCGTTCGAGCGGTGATCTCATCGCGGGCTTTCGTCTCCGCTCGCTGCCACTGCCACGCGACGAGTAAAAAGCCGGACACGGTGACCAGTGCCAGCGCCGCCAGCAGAGCGACCACCACCGGATGTCGTCGGCTTATCTTCCAAAGCCACTCCCACGCGGGAGTCGGCCGGGCAAGAATGGGTTGACCATCGAGAAAACGGCGAAGGTCGTCCGCCAGCGCGACCGCGGATGAATACCTCCTGGCAGGCTCTTTCGCCAAACACTTCAAACAGATGACTTCCAGATCACGCGGGATGCCCGGTTGAAGTTGCCGGGGCGGGACTGGTTCGGCAGTTCGGACCAGAAGCAAAGTGTCGATGGGGGTCGGGCCCTGATGCGGCACTCGGCCGGTGATGAGTTCGTAAAGAACCACACCTAGCGAATACACATCAGCTGCCGGACCGACGATGGTTCCCGATGCCTGTTCCGGAGCCATGTAAGTTGGTGTGCCGATCACATCGCCGGCCAGCGTCTCCCCCATGTCCTGCGTGAGCTTTTTGGCAACGCCAAAGTCGGCCACCTTCGGAGTGAAATCCGAAATGCGAAACTCAGGATTTGAGACGGAATCGTGTTCGTGCTCCTTCTCGTCCCTGTCGTATTTGGGGTCTCGGAATTCATGTTTGCTGGCAAGGAGGATGTTGCCGGGCTTCAAATCGCGGTGAACGATGCCATTGAGGTGCGCAAAGTGAATGGCGCGCGCAATTGATTCAATCAATTCCGCCGAATCACGCGGCGGTTGTGGTCGGCCATTCAGTCGCGAGCCAAGCGATCCGCCGTCCACGAGTTCTAGCGTGAGATACGCCTGCCCCTCATGTTCGATGAATTGATAAACCTGGACGACTCCCGGGTGCTGCAACCGGGCTACCGCTTCGGCCTCGATTCGAGAACGGGCCACGGCCCGCCCGCCCACGGCGCGCAGACGCTTGAGCGCAACGAGCCGATCCAGACTCACTTGTCGCGCCTTGTACACGATACCCATGCCACCGCGGCCAACAGTTCCCAAAATCTCATACCCAGGCAATTGCGGTCCTGGTGCCGGCGCAGCAGAGCGGCCGGGAACGATCGGCGGTAAGTTCTCCCGCAGCACCACGAGGAGGGGATCGGTCGGCCCGCTTGTGGTATCGAATTGCTGTACAGTGGCCTCACAAAGAGGGCACATATCCAAATGCTCGGCCATGGCATCGAGCTCGTGCTCGGGAAGCCGACCGCAGTGAAAAGCGAGCAACATTTTCTGAGTTGGACAGACGCCCACCACCTGAAGCTCCTCCGCGCCAATCGACAGGCCCACCCGATGATGTTCGCGTACCGCTTCCGTGCTACACTATTGTGTAGATCGGAGAAGTGTGACACCTGTTTCGTTCCGCGGTTCCTCCCGAGTGGGGTTATGAATCCGTCGGACCATTTGACCTCGCCCACGCTCCTCGAACGCGCCCGGAATAACGAAACCGAGGCATGGCGCAGGTTGGTCCATCTTTATGGTCCGCTCGTAGAGCGATGGTGCAGCCACAAGGGTGTACATGGCCCGGACGCCGAAGATATCCGGCAGGAGGTATTCCGGGCTGTTGTGGCGAGTCTCGACACTTTTCGACGCGATCGTCCCGACGACAGTTTCCGCGGTTGGCTCCGTGGCATCACCCGACACAAAATCCTCGATTATTATCGTGCCCGCCATGCTCGACCCGAAGCTCAGGGCGGGACCGATGCCCACATGGCACTTCAGAGGTTCGCAGAACCGGATTTTCCCGACGACACCGTCGACGATTTGGGCGCGCTTTACCGCCGGGCACTCGAGCTGGTCCAGTCCGAATTCGAGACACAAACCTGGCAAGCCTTTTGGCGGGCGGCTGTCGAAGGACACACTCCGGCGGACATCGCGACCGATCTCGGTGTCACACCCGCTGCTGTGCGCAAAGCCAAGAGCCGTGTTCTGCTTCGGCTCCGCCAGGAACTCGGGGATGTGATCGAATAACACCTCCTCCGTCCCGTAAACACGACGTGCTCAAAAATCGCGCGTGTAACCGGCCGTCCATCCCCCATCCACTGTCAGCATGTGGCCGTTCATATAGCTATTCTCCGGATCTGCGAGAAAGAGAGCGGCGACGGCGATCTCGTCCACGGTGCCTGGCCGGCCGAGAGGAACGTGATCGAGCATCCGCTGAACGGATTCCTTGAACATCCCGTCGTCGCCGTAGAAGAGTTTCCGCGTGCCTTCTGTGAGTGTGGAACCGGGAGCGATGCCATTCACCAGAATCCCGTGTGGGCCAAGCTCAAGCGCCATCGCGCGGGTGAGATTCACCACTCCCGCCTTGGCCGCGACGAATGCGCACTGCAATCGCAATGGGACCAGACCCGCGATCGAGGCAATGTTGATGATGCGGCCGCTCTTGCGTGTGCGCATGACGGCCGAAGCGGCTTTGCTCATCTCGTAAAGGCCCGTCAGATCCACCGCGAGAATGCGGTCCCACTCCTCGCGGGGAAATTGGTCGATGGTGACGCGGTGAGCCATCGTGTTGACGCCGGCGTTGTTCACAAGAATGTCGAGTCGGCCACTCTCCTCCGTGATGTGGCGAATCGCCGACGCGATCTCGGCGGGTTTGGTCACATCGAGTTGCAGTGCACGGCCGTTGGGCGTCGCGGAAGCAGCAGCCTGAGCATCAGCCAGCACGAGATCGGTGTAGTAGACGATGCTACCATTGCGTGCGAAACGATCCGCGATGGCCTGGCCGATGCCGCGCTCTGATCCAGTTACGAGGCTGACTGTTCCGCTCAGGTCCGATTGCATCGAATGATCCTCAACTTTGCTGAGTTGAAACCTCGGTTGAGGTTGTCGCGGTCCCGGAGGAGATCACCTCCCGCACAACCAAGCCCAGCGACACACGCCGAGGCTCTCCAACTGAGGACCTCAACTTGAGACCCAAGGAGCCGGGTTCGCGACACAGGCCGCGAGCGTTTGCAGGAAGCGTGCGGCCGGTGCGCCGTCCACAATGCGGTGATCGAAGGTCAGGCTGAGCGTCACTTGTTCCCGGCCAACGACGCGGTCGCCATCCATCACCGGTCGCCGTTCAATCCGACCAACACCGAGAATCGCACACTCGGGGGGATTAATGATCGGGGTAAATGCGTCGATCCCAAACGCGCCGAGATTGGTGATAGTGAAACAGCCTCCCTGCATCTCCCGCGAGGAAATTTCTCCGCGGCGCGCACGCTCGACCAATTCGCGCGTCCGGCGCGCGACTTGACGTAAGCCAAGCCCTGGCACATCCGGAATCACGGGAACGAGCAAACCGGAGTCGGTATCCACCGCAATCCCAATATCCAGGCGCGCTGCAGGCACAATTCCCGCCTCGGTCCACCGCGCAGCCAACAGCGGATGTTTCTGCAGCGCAACGGCAGCGAGCTTGACCAGGATATCGGTGTACGAGGGTACTGGTTCGCTGTTCGCAGCTTTGAATTGGCTCCGCAAGTTCACGAGGTTGGTGGCATCCACGAGCGACATGAGCGTGACCGGCGCGGTGGTAGACCGGCTCTCCAGCATGCGCGCGGCGATGGCTTTTCGTGTTGCTGTCGGCGGAACAACGCCGGAGGACTGCGCTGGTGCGACAGCCCTTACGTCGCGCTCGCGGATGCGACCGTTGCGGCCACTCCCACGCAGTGGCGCGACATCGACCTCCAAACGCGCCGCGAGCCGCCGGGCGCGAGGGGTGATGGCGGGGCTCCGGACTTGTGGCGTGCGGGGGACATTCACTACTTGCTCGGGTTGTTGCGGTGGTTCAATGTGCCCCGACGGAGCGCTCACGCTCCTGGCTCGTTCCGAAGATGGCGGTGATTCGCCCGGTTGCAACAGGTGCCCGATGACCGCTCCAACGGCGAGCTTATCGCCGGTCTTCGGGCCAGTTGTAGGGATGTGCAGTGTGCCGGCATCGAGGCTCTCGATGTCCTCGGTGGCTTTCTCTCCTTCAAGGCGGAAGATTACATCACCGGACTTCACGGCGTCGCCGTCGGCCTTCAACCACTCAACGAAGATTCCCTCCTCCATGTTCCAGCCGAGGCGCGGAATCGTGATGGGTATCGACATGGTCGCTTTCGCTAAGAACTGTTGGCCGGATGAGTTTGGTTGGCAGGAGAATCTTATGGCGTTTTGGGTCTGTCGAATTCGCAGCGAAAGTAGGAGTATCGCCGAGCCTGCCCAGATGATCTTGGCAAATCTGACAACCGCTCAATCCTCGATTTCCACTCCGTTCTGTGACCGCACTGGAGTTGCTCCGCTTCGATATAAACTTATATTCTTATTAACAATAATGTATTCTATTACCCTTTCGCAGTTGCCCCGCTCGTTACAGGCTCTACCAGAACTTCCTCGGTGTGCCAATCGGCCAGAGCCAAAGCAGAGCCGACGCCGTCCTGTCAGCCAACTGCCGGTGGTGCAGACCTCCATGCGTCTGCTAGTCTGTCCATTCTCCCCAACTCCGTGTCGCTTGCTTTCTCGGCGTATCTCCTCTGGCAGGCCGAGTGGCAGAATTTGTCTGCAAATTGTCAGGGTTGTCAGGGAGTAGGCTCACGGCCCTCGTCCCCTCAACCACCCAGCACATCTTCCCCTGTTTTCCGCTATTTTCCGCTGGTTTCCGGTTTTTGAGCGTTTTTCGTGTGTCGTCTGGTGTCGTCTAGTGTCGGGTGTCGAGCCGAAGGTTCACGTTATGACCACACCTGGTCGACTACCTGCTCTCTCAACACCACGCTCGCCAGTTAACTCAATGGTCGGTCGCTTACGCTTGCGGTTTGTTAACTCGGCTGCCCCTTGTTCGCAAAGCCGCGCAAGCCGCGGTCTTGACTCAGTCGCGGATGCACAGCCCAAACGGTACCGTGGCCGAGGAGTTCGCTACGTCAAGTATACACAATACCACACATTTGTCCAGCGCGTCGGTCGGGCTGTGCTCGCACTTCGCTGCGACCACCAAGCGGAAGAGTCCCCAGCACTCGCCACCGCTTCAGAAGCTACTCCGCGAGCAAGTCGCGGATCGCGGTCGCGACGGCGTCGGCATCCGGAACGACGGCGGCTTCCAGCGTCGGGCTGTACGGCGTTGGCGTGTGCAGGCCATTCAATCGGCGAATCGGTGCATCCAGTTCGTCGAAGTACCGATCCGCGACCTGTGCGGCGATCTCAGCACCAATCCCGTACAGAGCGAATGCTTCATCAGTAATCAGCAGCCGACCAGTTTTTGCAACGGACGTGCCGATCGTTTCGACATCGAGCGGCGAGACCGTCCGCGGATCGATCACCTCAATGGAAACGCCCTCCCGGGCAAGCGTATCGGCTGCGGCAAGGGCTTTCGGCACCATGCTCGTGAGTGCAACCACGGTCATGTCTTTACCTTCGCGCACCACTGTCGCCTGACCAAAGGGAATTTCGTACGCTGCTTCGGGGACAGCGCCCTTCGTTGTGAGTAGCTCACGATGTTCGAGGAAGATGACGGGGTCATTGCAGCGGAGGGCGTGGTGCAGCAACCCCTTCGCGTCGTATGGAGTCGAGGGCACCGCCACCCGTAAGCCGGGGAAGTGCGCGAAGAGCGGATAGTAGTGCCCGGAGTGATGCGTCGCCGCGGAGTGGCCGATGCCGACGCAACCGCGCAGGAGGATCGGCATTTTCAGCCGCCCGCTGCTCATGTACTGCATCTTCGCAATCTGATTGATAATCTCCCCAACGCCATCGAGCACAAAGTCCGCAAACATGAAGTCGATCACGGGTCGCGTGCCGGTCATCGCCGCCCCGCACCCCAGGCCAACGAATCCGCGTTCGCAAATCGGCGTATCGCGAAGACGCTCGGGACCGAACTTGTCGTACAGTCCGGCGGTCGTCTTGAAGTTCCCGCCACGAGCGCCGATCCCTTCGCCCAGCACAAAGATCGCCGGATTGGCGGCCATCTCGGCGCTGAGCGCTTCGAGCGTTGCCTGGGAGTAAGTGATGATCCGTTCGCCCGGGGGTGGCGCGGCGGCGGGTGGACGCGGCGTTGCGTAAATGTGAGTCGCGGCGGATTTGGGATCAGGCCAGGCGCTGGCTTCCGCTTCGCGATGCGCGGACTCGACCTCGCGCTGGATCTCCGCGTCGATCGCGTCCAGCTCGCTTGCAGTTCGACCTTTGTGAAGGAGCATCTCGCGGAGCCGAAGAATCGGGCACTTCCCCCGCCAGCTCTCCACTTCTTCGCGGGTCCGATAGGTGTAATCACCCATACCCTCGGAGTGGGGCCGGGTGCGGTAGGTTTTGCATTCGAAGAGCGTTGGCCCGTCGCCGTTGCGGGCGCGACTCACGGCTTCACGAGCGGCGGAGTGAATGGCCAGCACGTCGTTGCCGTCGAGTTCGATGCCGGGGATGCCGTATGCCGCCCCACGCGACGCCACGCTGGGATTCCCGGCGGCGTAAGCGAAAGGAACTTCGGTTGCGAACTGGTTGTTCTCGCACACGAACAACACCGGCAGCTTCCAGATGGCCGCGAGGTTGAGCCCCTCGTGGAACGCAGCGTTGTTCACCGCGCCATCGCCGAAGAATGCGACCGCAACCTTGTCGCTTTTCAGGAGACGGAAACTATACCCCGCCCCCGCCGCCTGAAGGATGCACGGCCCGACGATGCCGCTTGTGCCCATCAGACCAACTTCGGGAGCGAATAGGTGCATGCTCCCGCCACGACCGTGCGAACAACCATCGACGCGGCCATAGAGTTCCGCGATGAGTTGCAGCGGGGGCACGCCCTTCGCGAGTGCATGCCCGTGGCCGCGATGCGTGCTGAACACCACGTCCTCGCGCCGCAGATGCGCACAGACGCCAACAGCGATGGCTTCCTGGCCAACGTAGGTGTGACACGCACCATGCACCAGGCCGCGTTGATGCGACTTCGCCAGTTGCTCTTCGCATCGGCGGATCAGGAGCATCTGCCGGTAGAGGCGGAGGAGCTGCTCGGTGAGAGGTTGCGCCACCTGCGTCGTCATTCTTCACACCCGTTGTGGAACCACGCGGACCATGGATACGAACACCGCGCCGAAGGCAAATGCTCCGGCCAGGAAGACAAGACACGCGCCATCCCCCAGCCCGGCATCGCGCATCGCACCAACGATGGGTGAGCCGACCCAGCCCGCAAGGTTCGCACACATATTGATGAAGCCGATGGCCACCGCGGCGGCGGACAGCGTGAGACTCAGAGTCGGCAATACCCAGAATGGGGTGTACCATGCGTTGGCGAAGAACCCGGCGAGACACAGCCAGGCGAACACGGCGAGCCACGGCTGCCCGGGGATCGCGCTTAGCGCCAGAAAAACACCGGCACCGAGCTGCCCGGCAATGCAATGCCACTTTCGGTCGCGTGTCCGATCCGATGACCACCCAGAAAGCACAACACCCGCCAATCCACAGAGATAAACGAGCGAGGACCAGCTCAGAACGTTTGGCTCGCTGGCATCATGACCCGTCGCGGTGAGCAACCCCCGCACGGAAGTCGGCAACCAGAACGCAAAGGCATATCCCCCGATGTTGGTCGCGAAGATACCCAGGCCCAGAAGCCAGACGGTTCGCAGCCGAAGAGCTTCCCGCATTGTCATCGTGGCGGTCGCTGTTTCGCGGCGTTCGGCCTCAAGGGTTGTTTCGAGCCATTGTTGCTCTTCCGGCGTCAACCACTTGGCTTGATGGGGTCGATCGGTCAAAAGGAACGGCACCGCAATACCCATCAACACTGCCGGCGCCCCCTCAACCACAAACACCCACTGCCACCCCGCCAAACCGCACCAGTTCTGTTGGAGAAGCCACCCCGAGAGGTACGCCCCCAGCGACAGGCTGATGGGAATGCCCACCAGCATTCCGGTTAACGCACGCGCGCGGTCTTTTCGCGGAAACCAGTGCGTGAAATAAACGATGACACCGGGGAAGAAACCGGCTTCCGCCAGGCCGAGTAGAAATCGCACGAGGTAGAACTGCATGGGCGTCTCAACGAGCGCCATCGCCATGGAGCAAATGCCCCACGAGATGAGGATACGTGCGAACCACTTCCGCGCGCTCCAGCGTTCCACCAGAATGGCGCCGGGGATTTCCAGGAACAGATAGCCGATGAAGAACAGTCCAATTCCCCAGCCAAAGACGGTTTCCGAGAACGGAAGATCGTCCTTCATCTTTAGCTTGGCGGCGGCGATGTTAGTGCGATCGAGATAGGCGATGACGTAGAGGAGGAACAGCAGCGGAAGGAGTCGCCACGCCACCTTCCGCCGGGTGGTGCGCGCAAGACGATCACGGGTGTCAATGGAGAGGTTGAGGAGAGACATCGCAACGGTGATCCGGGAGGTATCGCAGCATACCACACCTCCCCGCGCCCGCCACACAAAAGTCGCGACAAATCAACACCATCGCTCTTCGCCCTTCTCATGGAACGATGTTGCTTGGGCGATCTTGGGCTCCGGTGGTAGCTCGCGTGTCGATAAAGACATCCAGCAACTGACCAACGAGTATCTTTTTCTCTTTCACCAAATGATGGCTGGGATCAATCTTGAACACCACCTGGACCACGCGGGTATCAACGCGTTCGGTGTTCGTCCCGGTCAGGGAGGTCTTCGGCACGATATAGGGTTCCAAGCGCACGAAGGTTAACGGGATCTCCTCCTGATTGAGATCGCCACGAATCTTCGCCTTGGCCGGCACGAACAGTTTGAGTCGCGGCAGATCCTCCTCGTCCACATTGACACGGACGTGAACCGGCTGCAGGCTCCCCATCAGGATGAGCGACTGGCCCGCGGCGGTGGCGACATATTCCCCCGGCCGAACGTTGACCTGGAGGATGGTCCCTTTCACCGGCGCACGGACTTTCAAGAGCTGGAGTTGCATCAAATCCTGATCGACTTGCGCGCGAGCCTGGAGGACATTCGCCCTTGCCTGAGCCAACTGGGCCTGAGCGGACGCATAAGCCTGTTCGGCCGTCACGTAATCCTGCTCGGCGATGACACCGCTCAACCGCTGCGCAGCAGCTCGGTCAAACTGGTCCTTTGTGGTCTTCACGTTCGCCTCCGCCACTCCCACTTGAGCCTCACTCACGGCCACGTTGGCTTGCCGGACTTTGAGATCGACCTCCGTTAACCGTGCATCCAATTCGAAGAGCACCTCACCCTCCTCTACCTCCCTGTCGATGTGTACGGCGACCCGCGTGATGACTCCCGCCAGCTGCGATCCGACCGCGATGTTGCCCGTACCGCTGGCCTCGGTGGATGGTTCAACTATGCCAGCTCCAGCGACGGTTTCTCCGAACGGACTTTGCGGCGGTGAGACCGGCGGCAGCGTCGGTGGTTCTTTGCGTTGAATTGATAGGGCATGGGCGACGGAGAAAACCACGAGCCCGACCGCAACCAGCGGAAGACCATATTTTGGAATCATGGCTTTGAATGACATGGCTCACTCCTCTTTCTCATTCTGCCTTACACCGGCACTGCAAGGCGGTGTGGTTCTGTGCGGTGTGCGGCGGCGATTCGGCCGTCTTCCAGTGTGATGATCCGATCCGCGAAGCCGAACACACGCGGGTCGTGCGTCACCACGACAGCGACTCGATCGGGTTGCAACGCCACGGCGCGAATGAGTTCCATCACGGCCTGTCCAGTCTGAGCATCCACCGCCGAAGTCGGCTCATCGGCGACAAGCAGGCGTGGTTGGTGAACGAGCGCCCGGGCGATGGCCACCCGCTGCTGCTGTCCGCCGGACAACTGCGATGGCAGCGAGCCGAGCTTCTCGCCCAGCCCAACCGCCTTCAACATTTCGTTCGCGCGCTCGATCGCGGGTTTTCGGGAGACGCCATTAATGACCAGCGGGACCGCGACGTTTTCCGCAGCTGTCAGAGCGGGTAGAAGATTGAACTGCTGGAAAACGAATCCGACATTTTTCGCGCGGAAAGCCGTCTTCTCGCGGTTTGACAGCTGGTTGAGGTCCACTCCCAAGACCGAAAGATCCCCCCGTGTGGGGTTCAACGTGCCAGCCAGAATCGAGATGAGAGTCGTCTTTCCACAACCACTCGGCCCGACGAGGAGCGTCAGTTCACCTGGCGGAATTTCGAGATCCACGCCCCGCAGTGCCAGCACGCGCGAATCACCGCTGCCGTATTCCTTGACCAGACCCCGGCAGTTCACTCCTTTCCCAGGTTGAATCACCGCGTTCATGCACCCCCCTGGAAGACAACCGCCGGTTCAAGGACCAACGCTCGGCGGATGCTCAGTAAACTCGCGAACAGGACGATAACGATCATGGCGACCGCCGTGAGAGCCAACACTTGCCAAGGCAGAAAGAACGCCAGGAGCGACATCGCTCGCTGGGCGAAGATGCCATAGATCGTCGCGAGCCCAATACCGATCCCATAGCCGATCCCTCCGACGACCAGGCCCTGCGTCAGGATCATGCCGACGACCCCGCGGTCGCTGAGGCCCATCGCTTTGAGCGTGCCGAACTGTTTGAGATTTTCCACCGTGAACAGGTAGAACGTCTGGCCAGCGATGGCCGTGCCAACGAAGAATGCCAGCAGCACCGTTGTGCCGAAGTTGAGAGGAATGCCCGTGTGTTCCAGATAGTAGCTCATCGTCAGGTCGGAGAAACCATCGTTCGTCAGTGCCTTGAGGCCGGTTCGTTCCTGAATCCGCCGAGCCACTTCTTCGGGATCAGTGCCGGGGCGCGCCTTCGCTAATACGAATGGTGTCAACCGGCCGGTCGGTGTGGGTGGAACGAACAGAGTGGCCTGGCTGAAACGCGTGTAGATAATTGGCAGAGTCATGAACGTTTGCGAGGCGCGATACACCCCAACAACCACCGCACGCCGCTGGTTCATCTCGATGACCTTACCGGTACCGAGTGGCTCGCCAGGCCACATTTGCCGAAAGCCCGCCTCATCAACGAGGATCGTGTCGGGGATTTGCAAATCGCCAATCCGGCCCACAAGCATTCGTGTCGGAGCACCGGTCAGAGTGGCGTCGTCCAACCCCATGAGGATCACACCCTGGTAGGTGCCGTTGGCCAGTTGTGCTTGCCCCTGACCCCGATAGAGACTGACCGCCCATTCGACGCCGGAGACACTCCGCACGCGGTACAGATCGTCGTCGGAAATCGCTTTCAAATCATCCACGTAGCGCACACCCGTATTCATCACCCAGATATCGGCTCCATGCGTGTCGCGGATCTGGCTTGTGGTCCGCAGCATGACGCCGCAGAAGATGGCGCTTTGCTCGGCGATGAGGAAACAGGCGAAGCTCACCCCAAAGACGATGGCGAAGTACTTGCTTCGGTCTCCCATCAGCATCTTCAAGGCGATCCAGGTCATGAGTCCCTCTCTGACAGAGCAGTTGTTCACAGCGTGGTGCGATAGACAACGAAAGCAAGTTGAAAGCCAATCGGTTTTTCACAACCGATCTCCCTTGCAGAGACGAGAAAACGCGATCGTGGATTGTCCGTCATCAGTGTCATGGCGAGATCGGGCATTGCCATGCGATGAAAAGCACAGTGCGAATTTGTCACAGAATGTGCGGAATCGCTCAGCGAAGAGATACTGACTCTGGATAGGCGTGCGATTAAGCACGAGGCCACGGTGGTTTGTGAGGGTTTTCAACGAGTCGCGACCGCGACAGTAGTTTCGAGGTGTTGCCTTTGGTGGTTTTCAGCCCCGGCAGGGGCGTCAGATGTTAGCCCAGGGTGAAGCGCTAGCGAAACCCTGGGACTGAGGAGAGGTCGCCGCAGCGTTGCTTGCAACACGCATCCGGCGGGTGGGGGCTTCTGAATTTTGTCTTGTCAACACGGATCGATTCAGGGATTGTGACCACCGAAATTGGAGCAACAAGCGACCTATTCTTGAAATGCTTCCTTAGGTTACTGGCTGCGCAACTGGGAATGAATTGAGGTACCGTGCGAGGATGGCTGGATCGAGTGGTTTTGCGAGGTGGTCGTCGAAGCCCGCGGCGCGCGAACGTTTCTGGTCTTCCTCCTGTGCATAGCCGCTCAGCGCTACGATCCGCGTGGCGGCGGCCTCCGGTGTCGTGCGGAGCGCACGGGCGACCGCGTAGCCATTCATCCCGGGCAGTCCGATATCAAGGAACAGCAGGTCCGGAGGGTTCTGCCGGGCAGCGTCCAGACCAGAGGGTCCGTCGTAAACGGCCTCCGCGATATGTCCGTGTAACTGTAAGAGGAGCACAAGACTGTCGGCGGCGTCGCGGTTGTCGTCCACCACGAGAATCCGGAGCGAGGCCGAAGGCGTACGAGTCGCGGTCTTCTCTGTGGAGGCCGCATCGAGCGCACAGGCGCACGCCAGCGGCAACTGGACCTCGAACTCGGATCCGCGGCCCGGCCCATCGCTCGTCCCCCGAACAGTCCCTCCGTGCAGTTCCGTCAGACTCCGGACCAGAGAAAGCCCCAGCCCGAGTCCGCCTTCGGATCGGGCAAGAGTGCGAACTCCCTGCGAGAAGGGCTCGAAGAGTTGCGGGAGCAGTTCGGGGTGGATACCGTCGCCATTGTCCCACACGCGAATGACGAGATTGTTCCCCTCCCGCCTCAGAGTGAGGACGATCTCTCCTCCGTTGGGGGTGTATTTGGCCGCATTGATGAGCAAGTTCGAAACAACCTGGACCAGCCGGGCGAGGTCGCCGTGTAACGGGTGTGGTCCGGGTTTCATCTCAACTCGGAGGCAGTGGCAGCGAGCATCGATGCTCGGTCTTGCCGTTTCGATGGCCCGCGCCAGCACCTCGGAGGCGTCGAGATATTCCTTCTGGAGGCGGATAGTGCCGTGTGTCACCCGTGAAACGTCGAGCAAGTCGTCGAGCAGACGGGCCATGTGCTGCACTTGGCGGGACATCATTGCGAGCGTCTCGCGCCCGCGACCATCCGCAGGACTTGTTCGGGTTTCGAGAATGCACAGGGCATTGCGGATCGGCGCGAGGGGGTTGCGCAGTTCGTGGGCCAGCATCGCCAAAAACTCGTCCTTGCGACGAGCCGCCTCGGCAAGTTCGCGTTCGGCTCGCTTCCTCTCGGTGGCGTCTTCCACGACAAAGGAGAACTGTGGTTGGCCATTGAGGGACCGGCCCATCAATCCCATCGTGGCGGACAGCCATACCGCGCCGTGCGTGGTCACCCGCTCGTACTCGAATCGTGCGGGGTTACCGGTCCGCTCCGCTTCGTGATAGGCTTGCACCCACAGGTTCAGGACATGCTGGGGGGCACCGAGTTCGCTCGCAGTCTTGCCTACGATCCGGTCACAGGAGGTGCCGTAGAACCGGGCGGTGGCGGAGTTCGCCGAAACAAGCAGGATCTCGTCGCCGATCAGTTCGGCCACACCCATCATGATCGAAGCAGTATCGTAGAAGCTATGAAGAGTGGCTGTGGCCCGGTGCGCAGCTTCCTCCGCTCTCTTTCGATCGGTAACATCCCGCAAGGACGCCAAGTGAGCCGGTTCGCCGTTCCACGTGCTCGCAACCGCGCGCATCTCAGCCACACGTTCAGTGCCATTGGCCTGGCGCACATCGACCTCTGTCGTTTCGCCCACCACGAGCGGAACGCCAAAGTGCGTGCCCACCAGGTCGAGGTGTGATCGGCCGAGAAGAGTCCCCGCTGCGGGGTTGGCGTAGACAATAGAGCCATGAGCGGAGACGACCAACAGAGCATCCGCCACGGCCTCCACCAATGCACGGAACTGCGAATCCGGTTCTATCCCATTGGGGATAAGGGTTTTCGCACTCTGCGGTTCATCCCCATCACGCTGCGGAGAGAGAAAAGCGGTGGGGTTTGCGTCGGCAGTCAACGTGGGAGGACGCATGTCTTCACCCGTAACCCCGACCGGAGTCTCCTTCGCATGGATGCGAGAGGAATCTCCCGCCACAGGGAGCTGTTCGTGCTCTCCGCTTGAGAGCGGGAGGCGCGGGGGCGAGTGTTCAGCCGCACATCCGGGCGGAGGTCCATCGCTGGGGTGCATCGCCACGTCCTTGTGGATTATTGTTCGTCATCGCTGCTCGGAGAGCGCGGGATGTACGCGAATTGTCCGGCGAGGATACCGGCAATCTCGCGGAAAGGCTCGCCAATATGTAGTCCCTTCCCATCAATCGTAAACTCGCGAATCTCTTTGTCGTGCCATGATCCACGCATCTTCAAAACGGTGATCGCGCGTCGCATCTGTCCGTGCATTTCAACATATCGCAAAAGGATGATCGAGTCGGTAGTGGTCGAGATGTGGGTCTCCGTGATGGAAGTACCGCCCAGGAGTGAGGCGGTGGTCGCCGTAAAGAGTCCCGGAATCTCCTTATGTTTGACAAAGGAGACCAGGCCGATGACGAACTCGCGAAACCCCTTCAGTGGCGAGACACGTTCGAGCGCTGAGAAGCTATCCACAGCGACGCGGTCCGGTTTGAACTCGTCGATGGTCCGCTTCATGGCGATGAGGTGATCTTCGAGCGCGGCTGACTCCGGATAGTTGCACACCACCTTGAGACGTCCCTCCGCTTCCATTCGGGCGAAGTCAACCCCCCACCCGTTGGCATTCCGGAAGAGTTGCTCGCGGCTTTCTTCAAAGGCGAACAACAGACAGCGATTGCCCGCGTTGAGAAACTCGGTGGTGATCAGCGTTTTTCCGGTTCCGGTTGGCCCCGAGACCAAGATGACGGAATCGCGAAAGAACCCACCTCCACACATCCGATCCACCTCGGGATTGCCCGAACTGATGCGCGTGTCGGAAGACTTTTGTTTCAGTTCGAGCGCCGAGAGTGGAATGACGACGACCCCCTCGCCGGGGACGATCGTAAAGGGCCATTCGCCTTTCTGGTGTGTCGTCCCGCGGAATTTGAGAATCTCCATGGTCCGCCGACGAACCTCATCCTCCAGGACGTTTCGCAGAACGACGACGTTATCGGAAACAAACTCCTCCACTCCAAATCGCGAGACTACTCCATGATCCTCGGTTCGTTCTGCCGTGATGATGGCCGTAACTCCGGCGCGCCGCAGAGCATGCGCGACGCGGAACAGCTCCGCGCGAATTGTGACCGGGTCGTCGAGCTGCGCAAAGACTCCACCCAGTGAATCGAGGACAACGCGCTGCGCGCCGACTTTCTTGACCGCATGCTCAACCCGGCTCAGCAGCGCGCCGAGATCGTAGCTGCCAGCAACGACGGATCCGGAGTGTGGTTCCGGCGAGCCATCCACGAAGGCCCATTGCTGTTCCGACTCCCATCGCTCGATATTCCACCCGAATCCAGCCATATTCCGCCGAATATCCTCCGGCGGCTCTTCGAACGTGACAAACACGCCGGGCTCTCTCGCGCGCAGAATGCCGGCGGCGAGGAACTGCGCCGCCATCACCGTTTTCGCGCTTCCCGAGGTGCCGGAAAGTAAGGTGGTCCGCCCCTTTGGGAGGCCGCCATCGGCGATCAAATCGAACCCCTCGATCTCTGTTCGGAGTTTCTCGATCCCCGCTGTCTGCACCAGCCGCATTACCACTCTCCTCCTTTCGCGCTATTCCCCCTCTGCACGAGGTAACAAATCGAGGCCCAGTAACACCCGCTCGGTATCGGATAGATCGCCGATGATCCGGCGGATGGGAGCTGGCAGTTCTTTGACAACCGTCGGAGTAGCAAGGATTTTCTCATCCTCCGCGAGTTGCGGACGCTCAAGGACGTCGATGACCACCAGTTCATACCGCCCGTGGAGTTCTTCTTCACAAATCCGTCGGAGATTGCGGATCGCGTTCTGACTTCGCGGCGTTTGCCCGGTGACGTAGAGCTTGATGACGTACTTATCCATGTTCCACCTTCATGGGTTGTCCCCTGCGGCAAAGTGCGTGCCGGATTGGTGCGGAAGAGGTCCGGTCGAAAGAGATGGGCATCGATCATTGACCGCGCGCCCGGATACAGGAAGTGTACCGGATTGGTGTGGAGGTGGCTCAACCCGAAATGGTTTCCAAGGGTTGAGATCGGTTGAGGTCTCTGGCTATTCACCGAATTGATCCCAAAGGTTGAAGAGCGGACTGGAACGTGATGAAGATAAGAGCAGACTTCCTCGGGAGACACTGAGCGGCAGGTGAACCATGCACGCGATACTCGCCACCTCGCTAAGACACTGAACACCAGCACCCGACTTCCGTCTTGCAACGCGCGCTGCAGGAGCGAGTTTCCGCCTGACAGCCGGAAACTCGCTCCTGCAGCGCCGGGTTACAGGAACCCATCGTGGACTATGGCTTCCCCTTCGCCGGCCCGTGGTCTGCGATCTCAAGTTTGCCCTTGAATGGTTCGCCGGCCATTTCCTTCCACTTTGTCTTCTGTTCGTCCGTGAGCACCATCATCAATTCCTTGCGGTGAGCCTTTCGGAGTTCTTCGAACTTCGTATGCCGAGCGGCCTTGTCCGGCATGTCGAACGCCGCCTCTACCTCTTTGTGTGCGGCTTTGTGCAGTTCCTTGATTTTCTGTTTCTGCGCATCGGTGAGGTTGAGCGCCTGCGCCACCTTTGGATCGAGCGCCCAGAGGAGTCCCGCAACATGCATCGAGATCTGGTCGAGCCGCTTATGTTGCTCGGGCTTGAGCGTTTCGGAGATGAATTTCACGTTTTCCTTCCCCAGATCCTCGAACTTGGGGTGCGCTTTCTCCGGCTCCAGCTTGTGGATTTCGTGCATCTTCTTCCATTGACTATCAGCGAAGGCCTCGATCTTCTGGATCTGGTCCTTCGTGAGTTTCAGGTCGTCCTGAACCGAGTGCTGGCAGAGCAGGATGAGCTGGACTGCCCCCTCCCGCGGAATGATCTTCTCCGGGTTCGCCGGGTCCGCTGACCGCGCGAAGCTGACGCATGTTACGAGAAGTCCGAAAACCAGGATCCACTTGCCGAACGTGCGCATTGCTCTCCTCCGGTAATGGTTGGCGAGAACCTTTCGTGTTTGGATCCAAACCGCGATCAACCCGACGAGCCAGCGCCGATACCAAACTCAGAATGTCTCCGAGTCGAAGCTCTCCCGCCGGCTTCCCAAGAGAAACTCCCCAACCGATGCTTCCGCCACATACTTGCATCCCGTTGCACGGGCGAACAGATCGGCATCTCCGCCACCAACAGCACACGCCGCCAGTCCCATCGCGGTCGCGACGAGGTACATCGTCTGGTAAACCACGCCGACGTGTTTGAGGATTAAAGCGTAAGCAATCGATTCATACTTCCAGGCGACACGAGGTACGCGGGCAGCCAGAACGAACAATACCTGCAATTCTCCTGCCGGGACGGCAGTTGATTCCGCTGCGTCCCGGAGCAAGTTCTCCGCTGATTGCTGGCGGTCCTGCACGCGAATGAACTGGTGTTGCGAAGGATTGTGGTAATACAAACCCGGTGCCAATCCGTCGCACGCATTCACAACCGCGTAGATTTCCAGTTCGTAAAGTCCCCCTCCTGCCGGATAAGGGCGTGGCGCAAGGTCCATCACCACAGGCCCACGAACAGTTTCCAATTCGTCTTTGCGATATTCCTTCACACGATTCACCCGGAACAGGAATTCGCCCAGTTGGTGGAGGGTGATCGGGCGGTTGGCGTCGAATGTTCGCACCGATCGGCGGCGCTCCTGCACCCAGGTCAGTGGGGGATCTTCACGTTCCAGCCGCGCAAGCACGGGGCGATCAAGCGGAATGACTTCACCTGCCGGCAGAGGCTTGAGAGCCGGCGGAGGCGCTGACTCTCCGACAAATCGGTACGTTCCACCATACGGTGCATCCGACCGTCCCTTCCGCGAGCGGGCGTGGAAGAGCAGGTCGTGGAAGGCCCACGTCCGCAGGTCCGCATCTTGCTCTTCGGCTCCGGCTTCGCACACCATCCCCGCGCGGAAGAGGAGAGTCAGAAGGCTCACCCCCACCTCGCCCGCGAGCCCCGGTCGGCTGCTCACTTCCGCGGCTGTGATGGGTTCCGCGAGTGCTCCGATGATCGCCGCGGCCCGCCAATCGTGAAACAGAACACGGGCATGAGCGAGCGGTGATTCCAGGATACTCTGACTCCCCTCGCGATGGAGGTACGCGAACCGGGACAGCACATACGGCCGATCTGACCGGAGGGTGAGCGGCTTCCAGACAAACTGTGGCGAAACCGTCACCACCGTCGCGAGCGGAGTGCCGTTTTCGTGAACGGACCGGCTCACAAGCCCGCGACGAGTGAGCCGCTCAACGTAGTAGAACCAGCGCTGCAAATTGCCGGGCCCGCTCTTCGCGATCGTTTCGGTGAGCTGGTCTTCGTCCTCCCCAGGCGGCGTGAGACGCTGGAATGCTTCGGTCGTTTGGGGGCCAAGATCGCGCAGCGTCACCCGACCGCCAGGTCCGCGCACCGCGAACGACCCATTCTCGGCCTCGATTGATACGTCATCCCGCCAGGCGAGCAGAAATCCCACAATGTTCCTCCTCGTCACAGGAACATCGGGATCGGGTTCAATTCGTCTTCGTCGAGTGGACGGGCCAACCAGCCGAGTTGCGCGGGGACATCGTACAATCGGCCCGGAGCAAAGCGCGTCCAGAAGTGCCGGAGTCCCGGCACAATCACCTTGGCGACCGGCAGCCCGATCTCTGGCCTGGTTTGGTCGAGGACGAGCATCTCCAACCCCTTGCTCTCGACGCGCTGCTGGCAAAACGCGATGTCTTTCCGCACGTCATCGGTCCATGGCACTGTGTGTGTGGCGATAGTCGTGCATTCCGCCTTGAGAGGAAGAAGGTAGGGCTGATTGGCGATGGTTGCGGTCGCGAGCCAGCGAGCCGTTTCCGGATCGGCGTGGGGATCGTCCTTCTGGCTCACCTCAAGCAGCGGAGAGGAGAGCATCTGGTTCATTTCGGTGACGGCGCGCAGCAAAGCGATCCGGGCATCAAGGTGAGCGCCAAACCCAAGGACAATCTGCTCACGTGTTGCGGCCGTACGGCGGGAGATTGTTGCAAAAACGGGGATCCCGAGGTCGGAGGTGAGATCGATCGCCCAGTACTCACGACCGCGTTCCTGCAGGAAGGCAGCGAGTCGATCCAGGTACGGCTCTTCGAAACTGGCGAGATCGACCTGCGGTCGCTGGACGCGGTTGTACCACCACAACGCTACGCTATCCCGTTCGACCAGCTCGAGAAACCCCTGCAGGATGGCTTCTTCAAGGGTGTTCCCGCCGGCATTTCCGTTCGAACACGCGACGCAAAACGTTTCTTCGGATGACTGGGGGTAGTCGTAATAGCAATACGCCGTTGGCAGATAACGGACCTCGCCGCGGGTCAACGACCAGACCGGCGACCACTCCAGTTCCGCTTCGGGATTGAAGGGTTCGGGAATGAAACTGAAGCGCGAGCCCGCGGCGTTCCGCTCTGCACGCTCGCGATATTGCCTCTCGCTATACAACAGACACGCATTGAGCGGCAGTGCCGCGTCGCCGAGAGAGCGCATTCGTGCCCGCTGTCGTGGTTCGTCGCCGCGGAACACACCGGAGTATCGTTCCAACCCCTCGCAAAGTGCACTTGCCTTGGCCTGAGCGTCGGTTGTTCCCTTCCCCGCACTCATGTTTCGCAGATCGCCGCGCAGGTGTGCGAGCTTCCGGTGCGGCCGGGCCATGTTGTTTCCGGCGACGTAGACGTGGAGTACGTTGCCACCGCCCTCGGGACACGCTCGCTCCAGGACTGGAACCGCACCGGTGAGAGGACTGACGTGATGTGCGTAACGGGCGAGTGTCTCCTCCGGTCGAACGACCCGGTGCCCGCCGTCGTTGGTGAATGTCTTGATCTGGCGTTCCAGTTTGGGCGGTGAATACGAACGGACTCCACCACTCCCGCAGACCGGGCAGAATGGTAACCGCGCCAACTGGTGCACTTGCAACTTCCAGGTCGGCAGATCCAGCGTCTGGATCTTCCCCTCCAGTTCCGGCAGTTCACCGTTCACGATCCAGGTTGCAACGGCGTTGGTCGCCAGGCCCAGCGCCACCTGCTCCGTGGCGGGCGTGTAAGCGAGGTCGCTGATAGGAGTGATGCCGTGGCCGTTTCGCTCGCGAAGGTAAGAGGGGACCGGGGAATTGGCTCGCAATCGGTTAGCCAGACAGGCCCAACAGCCAGTGTGTCCGGGCCGAAAGAGCGGTCCGATCCAAACCTGTCGGCCCGTCGGCTTCACCAGCACCCACGCCCGGTCCGAACGCAAAGCATCTGCATTCACCTCGGCCAGTTCGTCACGGAGGTACCTATCGGTGATGACGACTTCGGGCGATCCAACAAGTGTGGTTCGCACTGCGAGCGCGCCCAGCACTTCCCGAAAACGTTCCACTTCCACGCCAAACCCACGAACAGAAACGTCACGCGCCGCCAGTCGCCGAGCGGCAACCGTCGGCGCGATTTTCTGCGCCGACCAGAATGCCGCCTGACCCGCGGGGAGCCCGCCATCGCCGTCACACAGGTAGTCCTTGCGTTCCAGTTGGCCAAGTGCGAAGTAGACCTCGGCGGGGGAAACACGCTCCTGAAGTTGGGCGCACACCTCGTCTGCGGTGGTCCTGCCATCAAGACGGGGGGCCAGCAGCTCGTACAGTCGGCCGCGGAGCAGCGCGTGTCTACCGTCCGATAAGAGGAAAACTCCCTCTCCGGGAACGACTTCAACATGAAAGTGTGGCTTGAACTGCGGGCGGGTCAGCATCGGGGCTGTCCTGTGTTCCGGAGATGCGACAACTGATCAAATGAGAACGAGGCCTGCCAGGTTCTCATTTACCAAACTCAAATGAGAACGGGGCCTGCCAGGTTCTCATTTACCAAACTGATCAATCGCAGCGACAACGACATCCACAGCGACCGCAGCGACCGCAATAACCGGAGTACGAGTCGGCCCCAGGGGTTCCAACAAGTTCCTCATCGGTCAGCTCGCCCTCCGGGCTGGGCGGTAAGGTGAGGTGGTGAACAGTGTCGGTATCCTCAACGACGACGAGTTCGATCCCCTCCGGAACCTCAATTCCGTACTCACTGAGGACCGAGCGCGGATCTGTCATGAGACGAGCCTTGAAATCCTCGTCCGCCCATGCTTGGGCGACAATCTGATTCCAGGCACGGTTTTGAGAGAGAGTCTGCGTCATCTGAGTCCAGCTCCAGGAGGGAAGAACGCAAAAGACCAGAGCCGAAGCCAACACGGCTCGGACCCGGTCGTGTTAAAAAGTATCCCTGGGAACGCGGGCCTCCGGTCCGCAGCAGCCGGGATGGCCGCGGTCCCAGGATCGCTGCTGATCAACGCGATTCGGTATCAGAGCCATGCGCGAAAGCCCACAACCCGGGACTCGGACTTTCCGGTGAGTCGGCGGTTGTTTCGAGCGAAAGCAAGCCTTCGCGCACGGCTCGCCGAGCCAGGACAAGCTTGGCGTCTGCCCCCAACTCTGGCAATTCCTGTACCACGAAGCGGCTTGCCTCAGCGATGTATCGGAGCGCTGGCAAAATCCGGATAGGTCCACCAACGCGACCGCCGGGGAATTCCAGCACGGCCAAATCCCCTTCGACCGATACCCGGCAGATGGCACCGGGGCGTTTGACCAGGATGGTTTCCAGACCAATCACGTCTGTCTGGTCGGCGAATGCGAAATAACCATCCGGAAGCGGGTCGAGGTTCTCCACGAACCGCGAGGCCAGTCTGTCGATCGCGTCTTCCACACGTGCCTTTTCCGTGAGTGAGTGGAGCAACTGTTGGAACGTGTGGGTGACATCGGTGGGCACCACACTGCGCAAGAGCACCCCCGGTGGCACTGAAGCGCGAAAACGCGAATCCTTTCGGGCCATTTCAACGAGTGTTTCCTGAAGTAAATCGGCCCAGCGATAGACGTTAATGCCGACTGTCAGGTGGAGTGAGGGATCGGAGGTGGTGAACGCCTCGTGCGCGTAACCGCGGGGGATGTAGAGCAAGTCGCCCGGTTCCAGCACGACCTCGCGAGGCGGCCCCAGTTCCTTGCGACGTAAGGCGGTTTTGTCTTCCGCCAGAGGAAGCTCCGCCACCATGTCGTACAGACGCCAGTGCTTCGTTCCATCAATCTGGAGAGCGAAGACTTCGTGGGTATCGATGTGCGGTTCAAAACCCTGTGAGTGCGGAGGAGTGAGATAGAGATTCGTGTGAACTGGACAGTGGAAAACAGCTTCGAGATTGCGGCAGAGAGAGGCAATCGCCAGCCAGCGGTGTTGCATCGAGCGGATCACCACGGTCTTCCCGGCAGCAAACGACTGTCGCAACTCGGCGATTCCGGGGTAATGCACCGGTGCAACCGGCTGACGGTCGGGGAGACACCCCTGCACGTAGGTTTTCGCGGCAGGAGGGCCCCCGGCGAAGTTGCTCGGCCCCATGAATTGCGGGCGAGTGAAAGCGATCACGCGATCAAGGTCGGCAGCCGTGAAGAGCGGAGTGTAGTAGCCTGGTTTGCGCCGGTTGAGGACGAGTGGTTCGGTCTCCCAGTGTTGTGCGAAGAACGCCGGGAGATCATGGGGTGCAAGGAGTTGGGAAATATCAAACGTTGCGGCGTCCATCCATGTGCTCGTGGAGCATCAAGTGACCGAAAGTGCTGCACTGGACGCACACACCATGCCGGAACCCGAACGATTCTTCCGTAACCTGTTGGAAATGGATGACGCCGAGAAGGATAAACAATACCTATCATTCGAGTTTTAATTAATTAGTAGAGTACGTCCCTGACGTGCAGGCGAATCGCGACCTGCGTCGGTTCTGGTAGATGTGAATTCTCCTATTGACCGCTCTGCTCCTCATGCATTTTCCACACGAGAGTCTCCTGCGTCCCTGTCGAAAAGGTGGAATGGAGCCGGGCGGTCGTCCGCGATTCTCCCTTGTGATGTGGTTCAAGAACGAGTACAGCCGGTTTTGGAGGAACGCCCCAGCGACGGACCGGAATGGTCCCTTTCTGGCGCAAGAGTTTTTCTTCAGCGCATCCCCTGTCGAGAGGAATGAGTCGAGCGCGGGGATCAAGGAGGATCGTCGCAATGCAATATCGAATTCCGCTTGCTGTCACCACTCTGATTATCTGTGGCGGAGTTCTCCCGGCACAGGAGATTATTCCGGCTCCTCCTCCGGACCCCGTTCCACCCGGACTGCTTGGTCAACCGCCAACCCCCCAACCGAACAAACTCTCGACCCCGGTTGATCCACCGCCGATTCCTCTTCCACCCAACTCCTCCAGCCCTCCGGGAACATCAGGGGCAACCGTACCGTCCCTCCCCTCCCAGATTCCACCAGGAGGATGGTACGGTCCTCCACCCCCTGGAATGTATGGCCCTCCACCTCCGGGCCTGTATCCGGGGATGCCGCCGAGTGTCTATGGTCCTCCTCCTCCAGTTGGGTACGGCGGTCGGACGATGTTTATCCGTGGTGATCCGGCGGGCAATCCCAACGTCTGGCTGAATTTCGAAACCCTCATCTGGTGGGCGAAAAGTCAACCGTTGTCGGCGCCCCTCGTCACAACCGGGCCGGGTTCCGAAGGTGCCAACGCGGGAGCCATCGGCGCTCCAGGAACGGTGTCGCTGAACCGGCCACTTAATTATGGAGCGTCAGGCGGCGTCCGGTTCACACTCGGCGGGTGGTTCACACCGAGCCACGTTTGGGGTGTCGAAGGAGATCTCTTTACGCTTGGCCAACAGACTGCTGGCTTTGGAGTGAACGACAACTCGGGGAGTGGTAATTTCGTCATCAACGAACCTGTACAGGGCGCACCGTTCGTCACGCAAGTGAGCGCACCGGGCGTCGAGACAGGTGGGGTTCTCGTCCACAGTACCAGCGAGTTCTGGGGCGCGGGGGTGAACGGGCTGTTCAACCTCCTCCGTCAAGATCGATGGACAGTAACTCTGCTCGGCGGCTTTCGCTACCTCCAGTTGAATGAACACGTGGATATTGTCTCGAACTCCGCGCTATTCACCACGACCACTTATTCGGACAACATGGGGAACACACTGGCCACCGCTCCACCAGGTTCGACAGTGACGGTGATCGACCAGTTTGGAGCGAGGAACCAGTTCTACGGCGGGCAGATCGGATTGCGGTTGCAGTATATGGTTGGCCGCTGGTCGGTGAACGGAACTGGCACCTTCGCTCTGGGTGCAACCCACGAGACGGTGACGGTCAACGGGGTGACCAATGTCTTTCCCGTAAACAGTTCTCCGGTGTTTTTGAATGGGGGGAACTATGCGACTCTTCAGAACGGACTTTATTCCGTGAACCGATTCGCGGTGGCACCCAGTTTTCAATGCAATCTTGGGTACCAGTTCACCCCCTTCATCCGTGGAACAATCGGCTACAACTTTATGTTCTTGAGCAACGTGGTCCGTCCGGGGAACCAGATCGACAACACGTACGACGGATCGGTCCACCCGCTTGTACCGTTGCGAAGCTCAACGTATTGGACGCAAGGGCTCAATTTAGGTTTGCAAATCAGCTTTTGAGGTGCACGGATTGATCGTGGGGGTTCGCTCCATTTGCGGGGAAGTATCCATGACTGGTCAACTGAAGGTCTTCCGGTCGCTCCCGAAACTCCTCATTGCCTCTCTGGCGTTTTGTGTCGGAGCGACCAAGGCGTCGGCCGCGGGAGGGCACGGCGGAGGTGGACACGGCGGCGGGGCGGGGCACGTAGCGGGTTTTCACGGGGGCCACGGCTTTCACGGCGGGTATGGCTACCACGGGTTCTACGGCTATCCCTATTACGGGTTCTATGGGTTCGGACTCGGGTTGGGGTTGGGGTACGGTGTTGGGTATGGCTACGGTTATCCCTATTACGGGTATCCATACTACGGCGGCTATTATTACGGCGGGTATCCGTACTATGGTTATCCCTCTTACGGTGTTCCGTATGGAGCCGGTTACCCACTCGTCGCCAATCCTGCACCCGGAACAACACCGAACGGCACCACGACCCTACCCGATGGGAGTGCTTCTCCAGCCCAGGGGACACCGCCGAACGCATTGCCGATCGGTCTTGCCGGGCAGATTCCGACGCTCCCGGGCCGATCTTCCGATTCCGAACTTGCTCTGATTGTTCGTGTACCTGCGGACGCTACCGTCTGGGTCAACGGGGTCAAGACAACTCAGAAGGGGACTCGGCGCGAGTTCAACTCGACGGGCCTTGAGCAGGGACGGAGCTATACGTTCTCTGTTCGCGCCCAATGGACAGGCGCAAACGGCAGCGTTGTGGAGACCGATCGAAGGATCACCGTGCAAGCGGGTGAACGCCGGTCACTTGACTTCATGTCCGTTCCCGCGCTGCCCCCCGCGACAACTCCGGCCCCTGCGGTCGCGAAGCCATGAGAACAGATCGAGCCGCTGTGTAACCGACCCACCATCCGAGCCCTCCGCTGATACTTCCTCTTCAAGGGGGTGTTAACACATTGGCCCGTCGTTTACACTTCCGGCTCGTTAACATCGTCAGGGGTTGCTTCCTGGAGCTGTCGCACCTGAACTCCCCTGTGGCTGACGAGGAGTTCCGTGGTGAGCAGATACTGCGCATCGATTCCAGATGTTGATCGGATTCGGACGAGCACCACGGAACCGGTTTGGACGGCGACTTCAACACACGGAGCGATCCCAGAATCTGCTGTTACGGTTCCGCCCGTCACCTCTGCCCGCAGTTCCACTGGTGATTCGCCCGCCGAGAGTGCCAGGCGGAGTGTTCCTTGCGTCGGGACCGCCAAGCGGACAGGGGTCAACGTGCCGATGGGGCACATCGCTCGCCACACCACGACGATTTGCTCTTGGACTGGCTCGGGCACAACCGACGCGGCTGTTGCGTCGGAGCCCTGTGGTGTGTCAGGCTGGTCTGCCGATGTGCTCGCAGGCTTTGCGTCATCCATTTCTGTTTTTTCGACGGGCGGCGCACCGTTTGAAGCAGCATGAACACTGCGAAGAAGTTGCCCACGATTGCGGCGATTCCCGAGGTAAATCAGAAAGATCGATAAGCTGAGCAAGCCCGCGCCACTTCCTGCAACAAGTAGGAAGGTACTCCGCAGCCCCTGGTGAATCCGCTGCTGATCGCGGTCCAGAGGTCGGATCACCTCGAGAACTCCGCGGACGTCCCCCTTCTTCCAGACGGGCCAGTTGGCCGTCCGATCGGGGTGCGCGTTGTGACACTGCACACACGTTGGCTCCATCACACGTGCCGTGGCATACCGAAGAACTGGCCGACCGTCCATTTCCTCGAACCGGTAAAACGGCTTGGTGGGATCCTTCCGGAGTTGGGCCAGTGCTTCACGCTCGAATTCGTCCGGTGGTGGGCGTGAAATCCGGTGTTTGAATGGGTACTCGCTGTAAAGCCGAATTTGTATTCCGGACTCGCTTCGCGCGCTGATCTGTTGCCCCATATCGATCGTCACGGTCGCGGGAGGAGGCATGGTGAGTTCTCCGGGAGTCTTTTCCCAGGTATAACTCCCCTCAACCCCCGCATCGTGCAAGTGCGCGGCAACACGGCTGTAATACCGGTTCATTTCGTCCAATGTCTCAGTCTGTTGTCCCGCACTTTCCAGAGCAGTCGAACGCACCAGTGATTTCGACAATTCTGACAGATGCCAGAACCCCAGACCCGCTCCCAGTGTGAGGGCAAGGAGCAGACTCGCCGGCACGGGATTGCGGCGCACCCACCTCCACAGTCGTTCGAGAAGTGGCGCGGGGCGCGCATGAACGGACTCGCCGTTCAAGTGGCGGCGGAGGTCGGCAGCCAGATCAAGGGCACTTACATAACGCCGGCGCGGATCTTTCTCCAGGCATTTCAGACAGATCCGTTCGAGGTCTTTCGGCAGTCTCGGGCGAAGCCGGCCCGGCGGAAGGGGATCGTCGGTCAGGACTTGTTGAATCGTCTCGAATGTTGTTGCTCCCTTGAATGGAGGCCGCCCGGTGAGCAGATCGTACAGGATTGCCCCCAGAGCGTAGACATCCGTCGCGGGGCTGGCTGCGGATGCCTGCCCGCTGGCCTGCTCGGGAGCCATATATAACGGCGTCCCCAGGATGTCCCCACTGCGTGTATGTTGTGAGTCGTCTTGCAACCGCTTGGCGAGTCCAAAGTCAGTGACCTTGGGGATGCCATACAGTGACGTGACCAGTGTACCGTCGGGGTCGGAGATGGAAGTGGCGCCCTCCAGGGGAACGGCCAACAGGACATTGCCGGGTTTCAAGTCGCGGTGAATGACGCCGCGTTGATGGGCGAAATGAATCGCGCGAGCTAGTAACTCGACGAGGTGCGCCGCGGCGCGAATGGGCTGGGGAGTCCCTGCAATTGCTTTTTGGAGGGTACCACCGGGAACGAGTTCGAGCGCCAAGTAGGGCTTGCCGAAGTGCTCCCCAATCTCGTAGATCTGAACGATATTCGGATGTTGGAGCTGCGCGATCACCTCCGCCTCGGCCCGGAATCGCGCCAGGTCCGCGTCGCTGGCGTGGACGCCGGCCCGAACCATCTTCAGCGCAACCAACCGGTTCAAGACCCGCTGGCGAGCCTTGTACACAACTCCCATTCCACCGCGACCGAGTTCTTCCAGCAGTTCATAGCCGACCACCCCCTCCTCTTCACTGCCGGTGGCCACCGGCGGTCGGAATGCCCGGCTTGCTTTAGTCTGGCCAACTTGCGTAACGTCGTTACGCTCCACCTCATTCATCCCCGACGCCGGAAGCAGAGTGGCGTCGGGAAGTGAGTCGGAGTTGCCGGAGCGGCCAGAGGAGGGATCCGCCATCGCGGTGTTGGGGAATGAGGACGGATAGATTCAATGTCGTGGCTGGAAGGAATTTGTCCACTCTGCTTTGCAGAACGCTCCGTTGCGTGTTGCTGCGCCTCGGCGTTTCCGGAAGCTGTGGGGAGTTGGGGGGTTCGATCGGCGGATGCTTGACGAAGCGCAGAGCGCTTGGCGGCCATTCTGCCGTGCAAAGAGCGTTGGTCTGGTCGTGCGGCGGTCACGCGCATGAGCAACTTGAATCATTCTGGGAGATACCTGGATTTCTTCGTTCAAAGATGCCGATTATGACAGTTGAAACGAGGTAACTGAGATCAATGAGGAGCGCGGAATGCCCGAGCATCCCCCACACCTCGCGGATGGAACCATGCCGACCCGGGCTCATCAACGCTGGGGATTCTTATTATTCTCCGCGCTCATACTCTCAACGGGTTGCGTCTACCACACCAGAGAAGCAACGGACGAAAGCGTTCGCACGATTGCCGCACGCCCCTACGACCTGTTGCCCGACCAGTTGCGTGGCAAGCCGGGAACATCGGAGAAGACTGAAAAAAGCTCGAATGATCCTTCGCGTCCCCCCCTTCTTCCGGACTTCGCCACCGATGTCCAGACCAGCGCATTCATGACGCAGGATCCCAAGCAGCCACAACCGAAGTATCAACTCCAGGTTCCCGAGGCGATCCCAGGCTCGGAGGTTCCGCCGCTGACTCTGCCGGCTGATCCCGTCGCCCGACAAGCCGCGCTCCGCAAGCTGTACCTTCCGCTGCCTCCGCTCGCCGAAGAGATCCGACCTCAGCCGGGACCGGATGGTCGGCCCTACACGCTCGCCGATTTTCAACGGATCGCCGCCGAGAACAGTCCGGCTCTCCGCCAAGCAGCCGCAGCTGTGCAGACCGCACGAGGCAACATGCTCCAGGCGGCAACATACCCGAATCCGAACTTAAGCCTCCAAACGCAGCCATCAAACAACAACTCCACCGGCGGCAGCTTCGGGTTTACTGTCGATCAGGTACTCGTTACCGGCGGCAAGATCCGGCTGCAGACCTCCTCCGCAAAAAAAGATCTGGACAACGCCGAGCTGGCACTCAAACGAGCCCGAAGCGACTTGGCGACTCAGGTTCGCAACGCCTATTACGGACTGCTTGTTGCCAAAGAGACAATGCGCGTCACGCGGGCGCTGTCGGTCCTCACTGACGAAGTCTACCGTGTCCAACTGACGCTCACTGAGAAAGGAGGAATCGCGGCGGCTTACGAGCCGGCAGCCCTTCGCGCCCAAGCGTACGCGGCGCGCTTGGCGCACCAGCAGGCTCGAGCGACTTACATTTACTCCTGGAAGCAACTGGTCGCGGCAATTGGAGTGCGGCAATTGCCTCTCTCGGAAGTCGCTGGCCGAATCGACACGGCAGTGCCCTACTACGAGTACGACAGGATTCTCGCCCAAGTGCTCACCAGCCACACGGATGTGCTGACCGCACGCAACGGCATCTACAAGAACAAGTACAACTTGAAGCTGACCCAAATCACTCCGTACTTCCCCAACCTCGATGTGAACTACGGGATGTTCAAAGATCGCGCTCTGCTGCCATTCGGGACGTACCACATATTCCAGGTCACCGCGCCGATACCGATCTGGGACCAGAACCGCGGGAATATCATCGCTGCCGAAGCAGCACTGGCCACCGCGATCGAAGAACCCCACCGTGTGGAACTGGCGCTCACCACCAGTCTGGCAACTGCGTACACCGGCTATCGAACCAACCTTGACGCGGTGGAGTATTACCGCCGTTACGTCCTTCCAGATCAAGTGCGCGCGTATCGTGGCGTGCTGCAACGCCGCCAAGTCGATGTCACAGCTCAATTCGGTGATCTCGTGACCGCCCAGCAGACATTGGCGACGAGTGTCACCACCTACCTGGGATTGTTGGGCAGCCTCTGGTCGAGCGTTGTCTCGGTGGCCGATCTGCTCCAGACCGACGATCTTTTCCAAGCCGCGACTCCCGTTGTTCTCCCCCCCCTGCCCGACCTCGAGAGTCTCCCACCGCTGCCTTGCTGTCATCCATTCGGTCACACCGGAGGGAGTCCCGCACCAGCCCTCACGCCACTGCCAGCCCCGACGTCGATGCCGACCCCTCTGCCCGCGCCGATGCCGTTGCCCGCGCCGACACCCGTGCCAGTACCGGCCCCCGTTGGTGGGCAAATGACTCCGCCTCGTCCGACCTCCATGGTCGGTCCCGGACTGCTGTTTATGTTCTTCTGCAACCCAGGTGCAATGCAGGAGCCGATCACCCCATTGGGCATCCCCCAAACCATCTCGCCATCCATCCCAAGCGCATCGCCTGCGGGTCGGTAAGATCCTGCCTGCTTTGGACGAGTGAAGCGGATTTGGTTCAGGGTGTATCCCGAATTGCCAACAGGGCAGCGAAGCTGAGGACCAGGAGATCATCGCATGACCCGTCAGATGCACAAGTGGGCGTTTGTTGCCATCTTGGGGATGGCGGGGTCGGCGGCGCCCGGACGTGCGCAACAACCGATGACCCCTCCTTCTCCGCCGCCAGGTACAACGGCTCCAGGTCCAACCTCCAGCTTCGGTGCCGACTGGCCCCGCCCCCCCGAAGAACCGTTGTCGCTCTTTCGACAGACGCCGGCTCCGGTGCCCTACGCATGTGATCCCCTCCCAGGACCGTACTTCGAGAGAGATCCCCTGCTCGACCCACCTTCCTTTCCGCAACCGGGGTTCGTCGCGGACATCGAGCTCCAGACGCTCGTTCCGCATGTGTTTCACGATATCGTGAACGCGGGCCAGGTCGGTCCGAATGGGCCGGGTTCTCTCGCTGTTCCCGTTGCTGGGTTCAACTGGACGGTCTCCCCGCGAATTGAAGCGGGTTATCGCTTGGCGTCCGGGTTTGGTGAGTTCCTGATCAGCTACCAGTACATTCGCGCCAACGGTTCGGGGACAACGCCCTTCGGTCCCGATGGGCCTGCGGATGTGAGGGATAAATTTGAGTTCAACCTGAACGACCTCGACTATCTCAGCCGGGAGTTCACTCCCTGGAAGCACTGGGGCATGAAGTGGCGCTTCGGCTTGCGGCAACTTCACATGTTCACCAACACCACCCTCACGCAGCCGTTCGGTGTTGCGGCCGCCGGCAGCGGAGTGTTGAGCCAGACGGGGTACAACGCCTACCACGGGTACGGTGCGCATATCGGCGTGGAGCTTGAGCGTGACTTCAATCAGCGATTGCCCGGACTGAGCCTCCTCGGCAAATTCGACTTTGGGGATACGATGGGCTTCATCCGGCAAAGCGTCACTCAGTCGATGGACGGGACTTTCATCACGGGACTCGCGCGAACCGATCAGGCTTCCCCGAGCGTCTATGGACAATTGGGCGTGAATTACCACCCACCGGGAACGCGTCTCGATATTTATCTTGGCGCTTCCTACGGCTACTGGTGGAACCTCGGCAAGTTCAACAACGTCGCGCTCACTCCGGCAACGAAACCAACTGCGAAAGAGGACTTGTCCCTCACCGCAATCACTATGCGACTATCTTGGAATTATTGACGACGCGACCACCTTCAGTTTCAGAACCGGTGGCACAACGATTGGCTGAAGCTCACACGACATCGACACTCGAAGCACGATCAGATGGGCCTACAGCTCGAGTCTGGTTTTCCGCTATTTTCCGCTGGTCGACTTCTTGTTGTGCGGCGTGCGCTGGAATCGACCTCGGTCTTGCGACGTGGTAACGATGTCGAACGCCCGTCCGCCCCGCTGCTTTCTGCTCGGTTCCCGGCCATGATTCACTCCCGCTTCGGTGGTTCTGGCTTGTCCTTCCCTTGAACCAAACGGTGATAACGATCCACAGCGAGGTTGTCAAAGGACTGAGTTTGCCCATTCGGCCAGACAACAGTCATGCGCCCGACCGTTGTCGTCGTGCCAAGGCCGAAGAGCAACCGTCGGTCGCCCGACGAGGCGTATGAGCTGCCGGACTTGCTGTACCGCGTCAATTGTGCGTCACCCACCTTGAGAAGTACCCGCGCCCCAACCGTCGAAGCATAGTTCTCCCCAACTAACTCCACTCCGAGCCAGTGGTGGTTGTTTCCACCAATTCCTCGGAGGACCGCCACAGGTTCGTTGAGGTGGCTGATCACGAGATCGGTGTGGCCATCATTATCGAGATCACCAAAGCCCACCCCACGAGCCAGGTGCGGACTCTCGCCATACGAACCGATGCGGCGGCTGGCCTCGCGGAACTTTCCTCCCTGATTGGATAAGAACACGGGTTTCTGTTTCCGCGTTGCGCCCGTGGGGAATCGAATGGCGTGTCCGTTGGCGATGAAGATGTCTTCCCAACCGTGGAGTTCCGCGTCCAGAAAGCCAGTGCCCCAGCCGACGAACTTCTGACCAATGGCGGCAATTCCCGCCGTGGCGGTCCTGTGCTCGAAGGCGGGGCTTCCGGGTTTGCCGTTGTTGCGATAGAGCGCGTGGAGTTCATTTTCATAGTTGGTGACCCAAACGTGGAGTTTTCCGTTCCGTTCCGGGTCACCGGCGTCCACTCCCATACTCCCGTTGGCGTTCCCCCGATCATCGCGCGCCGATCCGCTCAACAGTCCGCATTCTTTGAAGAGAATGGTGCCCGGCTTGGACTGATTGAGGTAAAGAAAGTTGTCCACCGTGTCATTCGCAACGTACACATCGGGTTTGCCATCCCCATCCACGTCCACGACAAGGACGCCCAGGCCCTTGCTGGCCTCCACGCCACCGGGATGCAACCCCGCCGTTGCGCTGACATCTTCGAATGTCTTCTTTCCCGTGTTGCGATAGAGCTTGTGCGGTAATCCGTTGAATGATTTCGGGGGGCAGACGTCGGGGGTCTTGCCGTCATAGGTACATGGCGGATTCTTCGCCCATGACCAATCAACGTACTGGCAGATGTAGATGTCCGGACTGCCATCTCCATCGAAGTCTGCAAATGCGGCGCTGGTCGCCCAGGTAATGCCCTTGCCCAATCCCGCTTGCTCCGTCACGTCCTCAAATCGACGGGCCTTGGTTGGGTTCGCCGGATCGACGGGAACGTTGTGGAAGAGCGCCACCGCGCCCCACCCTGTGACGAGCAGATCCGGCCAGCCATCGCGATCGTAGTCCCCGACCGCAACACCGTGCGAGTAAAACCACGGCTTGTTCCCCGCGAGTTTCGTCAAACCCACTTTATCGGTCACATCCTCAAACTTTCCCTTTCCCAGATTGCGGTACATCCGGCATGTGCGTCCCACGATCGACTTCTTATCCGCTCCTTCGAATCCTCCCCCACCTGGAAGAAACACATCGAGCAGTCCGTCCCCATCGAAGTCAATCAGACCAACTCCCCCACCCAGAGATTCGAGAATCGAAAGATGGTTGGCGGTATCTTCTCCATTGCGGTATTCGAAAGCGATCCCCGAGGTGGTGGTGATATCTTCAAACAGAACGGGACCAGCAGGTTCCTCTTCTCGTGGGGGTGGGGGAGAAGGCGCGGAATCGTTGTCGCGTGAACTGCAGGCGAGCGAGACGAAGAACAGACCGCCGCTGACGGCGAGTAATGAGATCCATCGCCACATAGGACACCTGGCTCGCGGGCAATCCGGATTGAACGCCGGGATTGGGAAGAAGGGAAAGCGCAGCCGTGCGCGGTAGTCGAGTCGCGAATGAATTCAAGTTATCCACCTCACGGGAATACAGCAAGATTGGACGGCACACCCGCGCAGTGTTTACGCTTTCCCACCTCGCATACTGAGTGGGGCATTCGCCAAGTCTCTGGACATCGGGTCACCATACGCCGAAAACAGCGGTTACGCCGGGCGTCTGGGCGGTGACGCCGCTGGGGATCTTGCGCGAACGGGCGCCGGGGGCGACGGGCCATCGAGCCACGTCGGCTTGACGGACTCACAACCGGAGTACCGCAGACCCGGCCGGGCGTCCGAAAACTGGCGCAAGAATCCGCCACGGTCAGCGAATACTTGACGTACCTTCACCACGAGAGGCTCGATCATGCTCGAAATCTTTTCCGCCAATCCCTGGCTGGTGGCCGTCGCCGAGGTCGCCATCGTGCCCCTGGTGTGCGTCTGCGTGGGGATCGTGTGCATCAGCGTGTGCGTCTGCACACGGAAGATCCGCTTGGCCCGGTTCGACTTCGAACTCAAACGCGACATGCTTCAGCGCGGCATGTCCGCCGAGGACATCCGCACCGTCATCGAGGCGGGCCGCCAAACCGCCCCCCGGTCGGAGACCTGCCGGGTCTAAACGATTCGTCCGCCGGCCACCGACCGGCCGGGAGGTGCGAACCGTATGCTGGCTGGGGGGATGAACCACTTACGCCGGTCGATCGCCCATGTGGGTGACACATGGGGCCGCTTCGGTTAGGTTAACTCATAATCAGATTGCGACGCCGTGAAGCGGCTGACCTCTCGCGGCACTCTCCCATGTCACGAAGTACAAAAGCGGGTTTCTTGCTTGCCGGAGGGGTGCTGGCAGTGGCCCTCGTGGTGGGCATCTGGCATGCCAGCTTCCACACGGATTCTCCTCCCCCCTCTCCCCCAGTCACAACTCCGGATGATCCGGTTCTCGATCCCGTTCCAGCAGATCCCCGGCTGACATTCTCGACGCCGTTTCGCAACGTGAAGCCAGATGTCCGCTATGTGGGTGATGCGAGTTGCACCGCGTGCCACGAGAACATTTGCAATTTGTACCATGCTCATCCGATGGGTCGCTCGGCTGCGGTCATTGGCAAGGCCGTGCCGATCGAGAACTACGCGACGGGCGTGATTCCTCTTGCAGGTGTGAGTTACCAACTCCGCGTCACACAAAACGGCGGAGGAGTGGTCCATCATGTCGCTGCCAGGGACGCGGATGGGAATGCACTGCCAGAGTACACCATCTCTCCCGATCTCGTGATTGGTTCCGGCACGCGCGGCCGGTCGTATCTTGCGACGCAGAGCGGCGCAGTGTGGCAGTCTCCGATCAGTTGGTTCTCACACGAAGCGCGCTGGGATCTCTCGCCAGGTTTTGATCTCGGTAATGGCGGGCGTCGAGCCATCGCTTCCGACTGCCTGTTCTGTCATGTGGATCGCGTGGAAGCCGTTCCACACGCGCTGAATCGCTATCAATCTCCTTTGCTCCCGGGGCAAGCCGCCATCGGTTGTGAACGCTGCCACGGTCCAGGGGGGTTACACGTCACCGAGCGGACTGCCGCGCTTCCGCCGCAAGAGGTGGATACCTCCATTGTGAATCCCAAGCATCTGACACCGGAATTGCGTGCATCGATCTGCGCTCAATGCCATCTCCAAGGCGCAGAGCGAATCCCGCGGCGTGGGCGTGACGCGTTCGAATTCCGGCCCGGTTTGCCGTTCGAACAGTTCGTCAGCGTCTTTGTACTTCCGCCCGATCTCGCGGAGGCGAACCGCTCGGTGGGTCAATTCGAGCAGATGGAACGGAGCCGCTGTTTCACGGGTAGCGGCGGAAAGCTGGGTTGTACAAACTGCCACGATCCGCATTCCACGCCAACGCCCGCAAAGCGTGCGTCTTTCTACCGCGGCCAGTGCAATACGTGCCACACCACGATCCTCTGTACAGCCCCGGCCGCCGAACGCCAGAACAAGCAGGACGACTGCGTGGCGTGTCATATGCCCCGAGCCGGAAGTGCGAACATTCCGCATACCAGCGTGACCGACCACCGTATTCTGCGGCGATCGGGTTCGGCTCCGCCTCACAAGAACCTTCCGCCAGGCACCATTCCGCTCATCGCGTTCCAACGCGGGCGCTATGCCCCGCCCGAGCCTGAACAGCAGCGCGACCTGGGGATTGCACTGGCGTGGGTGGCCGTGAAACTTCCTCGCGTTCCTGGCGGCCAGCAGGAACGATTCGCCTTTCTCGCCCAAGAGCGTCTCACGGCGTCGCTCCAGCCGTGGCGTGGCGATCCCGATGCGTGGTTGGCGCTCAGTTTTGCTCGTGCGGCCTTGGGTGATACCGAACGTCGACTTGAGGCGGCGAAGAACGCGGTCCGACTGATTCCCGATTCAGATGCCGCACTCGCGGAACTGGTGGAAGCGGCACTCGCCGCGAAGCAAGATACGCTCGCGAAAGAAACCGCGACGAACTGGATCAAACTCAACCCGACCGCTGTCGAACCCCGACTCGCCCGCGCTGCGGCGTTGACTCGAACGCGGGAGTGGGCGAAGGTCGAAGACGATGCTCTGGCAGCGATGCAGATTCAACCACTGCATCCGGAAGCGCGACTTTACTTTGCGGTTTGTCGTCATCACCTCGGCGACCCCGTTGGAGGACGAAAAGCCGCACAAACTGCAGCGAGTTTGGCAACCCATCCGGAACAGCGCACCGCAATATTAGACTGGTATGAACGGATGACGCACTGAGTTGGTTTTCTCTCATAAAAGTTTGTACTAGAGAATCCATTCTGTGGTTGAGCGGTTTGGATCGGTTCTGCTACGATGACGGAACCGATTGGGGAATCAATGTCGGTCTCATCGCGCTGGTGCGTCAGACTCCTTTACCTGCTCTTTGTCACTGCCGTATTGGGTGGTGCAATCGCGGTTTTACGTTACGCCCGAGAATCGCCAACCATCGCGCCATCCGGCGCACCCTCTAGCGAGCCCATGCCTGCGGATATCGAGGCGCAGGTACACATGTTTTGCGGTGCGTGTCATCTTTATCCGCACCCGGACACATTCCCACGCGCCCGATGGGCCGCCGAGGTCGATCGCGGGTATCAATTCTTCGCCACTTCGCGCCTCGCATTGAAGCCTCCGCGACAGGAACACGTCGTCCAGTATTACGAAAGCCGCGCGCCGGAAGACTATCCGCAATTGCCCGTCACTCTTTCCTCGGACCCACGCGTCCGGTTCGAGCAGGTGAGCTATTCCCCGCCATCGGGTTCGCGTGTATGGGTTTCACATGTGCAGGCTGTGCGGTTGCCTCCCCCGGGCCTCACCGACCCTGCGGCTATCGCTCGCGAACCGTTGACTCTCATCGCGTGCGATATGGAGGGAGGGAATATCCTTGCTCTCCGGCCGAGTGACCCATCCCCAACCTGGAAAGTGCTCGGGACCGTGCGGAATCCCGCGCACGTTGAAGTCGTTGATCTCGACCGCGACGGAATCACGGATCTCCTGGTTGCTGATCTCGGCAGTTTTCTCCCCACAGACCAACTCCTGGGCAGTGTGGTCTGGCTACGTGGTCAACGGGATGGCACATTCGAGTCGATCCCGTTGCTCTCGGTGGTCGGGCGCGTCGCCGATGTACGTGCTGCTGAATTTTGTGGGAGCGGACAACTCGACCTGGTTGTCGCCGTGTTCGGGCTACATGATGCGGGCGAGATTCTGCTGATGGAGAACCGAACGGCCGATTGGAAAAAGCCGCTATTTGCGCGCCGCGTACTTGATCCGCGTCATGGAACGATTCACGTTCCGGTCACGGACCTCAATGGTGACGGCAAACCGGACTTTGTGGCGCTCATCTCACAGGAGCACGAAACCGTGGTGGCCTTCCTCAATCAGGGAGGTGGAAACTTCGCCAAAAAGACCCTCTACTCCGCTCCGCACCCCGCGTGGGGAAGCAGCGGCATCGAATTGACCGATCTCAACGCGGATGGCCGGCTCGACGTGCTCTACACAAACGGCGATATTCTCGACGCCCCGCATCTCTGGCGCCCCTTCCACGGGATTCAGTGGTTGGAGAACAAAGGCGACCTCAACTTCGAATACCACCGGATAGCAGATATGTACGGTGCTCACCGAGCAGTCGCAGCACATGTTACCGGCGGAAAGCTGCCGGATATTCTCGCGGTCAGCTTCCTGCCCGCTGCGAAATTCCCGGACCGCGATCAACGCCGTCCGGACGCCATCACGTTGTTTCAGCAAATTGAGCCAGGAAAGTTTGTCCGTCACTGTCTTGCGTTTGGGAATTGCGACGCGGTGAGCTGTTGCACCGCGGATCTGTCTGGATCGGGCCGCCAGGATCTCATCATTGGCAACTTTGGCGCACCCACCACGAACCATCCCGTCACCATCTGGAAGAATCTTGGACCGAAGTGAAGTTGCCTTGTGAGAATGGCCGCGTTTTAGTCGAGCAGATTAAGGGTGACTCGGCTCGTGAGACAACGTTCCTTTATCCGCAACTGAAGCCATTTACGCCCACAATCGGAGAAATACGCCCGAGGGCGATGAATAGACCCTTCCGTGTCAGGAAAACGCGAATTCGGCATATAGATGAATTGTGCCCTGGCGGAACTCTCGCGTAGAAGTGTTTCACTCTCGTGTCGAATAACTCACCGCGACGTTGCGCGCAAAAGGGATTGCCATGTCGCCCGTTCTGAATGAAGAACCGCGCGATTGGTGGAAACTCGTTTTCATGACTATTGTTTGCGGTTTCGTTGTCGTGGCCGCGGTCGTGTGGCTGACGCACCGGTGATTCCACCCTGTATTGAGTATCTTCGTCTGCAAAGTACAGCCCGAATCATTCCGGTGCTCGTCGATCAGCAGGCCCGGAGACTTGCTCTGTTGAGGTTTACCCGGCAGCCACTTCTCGGATGGGTTGGCCCTGCGTTCGATTTAACAACTACGGCAGATTCCAGTGCCCCCTCGTGCAGCGCGACGGCGCGGGGGACCGAAGTCCCTATTCCCGGCCAGCGACAATCAAACGCAAGCAATCTTGCGCAACTGGCCGGCCGGCAAAGTCGATCCCATGTTCGCCACTACCGTATGCCGGCCCCTGCCATCGGGCGAGCGCGCGGTGAAGGAACTCCTCGGCCTCCGTGACCTCACCGGCTTCCAGCGCAAGCAGCCCGGCTACCACAAGCGCATTCCCCTCGCGCCCAAGACTGCCGCCAATCTGTTGCACTTCGACAAATAGTCCTTCCCGGACGAGCGACTGGTGAGTCGCGGCCGCGGGATTATTGCCCACGAAGGTTGTTGTGAACATCGCGCGCGCGATATCGTAAGACGCTTGTGTATAAGGCGTGGGGAGACGACTGGGAACGCGCAGTAATGCGGCCGCCACCTCACGCATTTCCTGTCCCACTTCGCGATAATGCCCCGTGGCTGCGGCCAGACACGCCAAAACTTCATGGTAGGTGACCGCGCCAATGGTTTTTTCCAGGCCAGGATCCAACCAGGCTCGAACGTCGCGCACACGGCCCGCCCAGAGCAAGAGATCGAGTTCCAGTTGCACGCCCTCCGCGCCAAACTCCGAGGCATCGGACTTCAAGAGGATCTCCAGCGCATACTTCGGTAGCCCCACTCCCGCGGCTTCTCGGGCCAGATCCAGCACTCTTCGACTCTCCTTGCCCACTTCGAGCGTTTTCACACGTTGGCGGACGAGCGAAGCAAGTGCCTCTCTCTCGCGTTCGAGCGCGGCCAGAGCTTCGTTTGCTGTCTCCGTTTTTTCTCCGGCTTGAGGCCCTCTCGCCTTGGTGATCTCGACCAGTTTCTCAAGGTGGACGAGCGCCAGATCGAGACTCCCACGATCCCGATAGAGACGAGCGAGACGACCGTGCGCTGCCGGGGAATCGGGGCGAAGGATGAGAGCTTGTTGAAACGCGGTAATCGCCTGTACCTGCCGGATACGATCGAATGCCGGGAGCTGATAACGCCACGCTCGCTCTCGTGTTGCTTGCGCCAAACGCAAGTACGCCTCGCCGAGCAAGAAATAACTCTTGGCGTCGTCGGGATTGGCCGCGATTGCCCGTCGGCCCGAACGAACGGCGAGCAGCAACGCGTCGAGCGGACCATCATCGTGATGGGCGAGAAACGTTCCCCAATCTCCAGGCACACCAATCGCCCACTCCCCAAGCCCAACCGTAACGCAACCGAGTGTGGGGAGTGATAACGCGAGGTTCCCAGTAAGCCGAACATGTTGGATACCCACCCAGGTTTCTCGGTTCCTGGCTTCGTAGAGGGGACGGTGCCCGTCGAAGTACGCTAAATATAGAGCCGTTTCGTCCTGCTCCTCCGGTGATCGAAGGGGCGGTTCGACAAAGGCACGCCACCACTCGGCTTCGCTCGGTCCTCGTTTGGGACCATCGAGTGGGGCGCGATCTTTCGGAGTGGGGACGAAAGCCCGATGTTGCGTGACAACCCGAAGGGGGCTGAACGGATCGGTGGCACCCGTCGACAAAGGATCACGCCAACCGAAGACAACCGTTCGTCCGCGCAGGTAGAGCAGCGCCCACTCGTGAGGCAAGCCCGAGAGTCGGGAAACGACTTGCTCAGTCCGAGGATTGCTGCCGGTGTGAAGGATGAGATGATTGACTTTGTGTGCGCGCATCAGCGCTCGCCAGTCGTTGGCCGCGAGCGTTCCGGAATTCCCCTCACCGAGAATGCCTGTTTGGATTTTCGCGACATCCGCATGTTCTTCTCGCCCACTGGCCCCACCGCTTGGAGTCTCGCCAAACAATGACCAGTAATCGGCCACCTCGGGTGAGAGCGTCAAGCCACGCGACTCTGGACCAAACACTCCTTCCCGGCGGTATCGGGAGAGTTCCCAGACGGCATCCCGCAGAGAAGAGTCCAGGTCCATCGACCACGACGGCCGTCCATAAGGCGGGCCCGTGACCCATCCTGGCCAGGCAACGGCCAGCAGAGCCACAGGCACCACCGGAACGAAGAGTCGGGCCACACGTCGAGCTTGTCGGACAATCCAGCGCGATTTCCTGGCGACGGGTGATGCCAGAGGCCAGTAAACATTCGCCAAACCCATCGCTCCGACAGCTCCGGCGACAATGGCAAAGAACGGCGCGCCCGCCGGTGACCACACAGCTAGCGCCAATAATGCAACCCACACTGGCAACCATACGCGTGTCTGTCTTTGGGAATCGCGCCGGAACGTCAACAACCCCAAAAGCACGAGAATCAGATAGACGACGCCCACCGCAAGAGGACTGTTCTGATACCAATCGCCCCAAAATGGTGAGGTGCGTGGGTTGAGAGACGGCAAGCCGACCGTCGAGGCGGGATCCCACACACGAATGTGATTGAGGCTCAGAAGAGAAGCCAACAATCCTTCAAGACTCAGAAACGCAAGACGTCGCGCAACCTCCGATCGTCCGCGATAGCGCTCGGCCAGAGCGAGCAACCCGATGGTGATTGGCCCCAGAACCACCCAGCGATCGACATTGGCCCAGATGGCGAAGAGCACAAGAATCGCCCACCGTGTTCGCCCCTCCCCCTTCGCGTGAGCGAGTTCAGATGCCTTTCTCACCAGCACGACCGTCAGCGCAAGGAACAGATACGAACACATCCTTGGAGCGAGATCGAACCAGGGCGCCGCAGCCACAATCGTCAAGATCGAACACAATCCAGCGGGGACCAGACTGTTCTCTGTCCGTCCCGCACGGAAGATCACGAGTGCGAACAACGCCGCGATCGCCGCGTTCAGAACTGCGAGTCCTTCACACCCCAAAAGCAGGTAGCCTGCAAACAGAGCCACATCATACAGGGGAGTTCGATAGGCCCGCTGTTGATCTTCGGGTGACAGGAGTTGTGAATTCCGGTCGGGAGGTGGTTGGCCGACCACGACCGCTCGCCCGCGGGCGAGATGCGACCAGACTTCATCCTGACTGGTAGGAGTTGAAGCCAGCACGAACGCCAGAACGGCGCTGATCATCGCCAACCAGATACCGAGCCACCTCACGGTCTGCTTTTCTGCAGCTGGTTCGGATGCAACGGCAGAACTGCCGGGATTCATAAGCCATCCTTCATCAATCACGGGAAGAGAGGATCAACGACGATCGGCGAGTTGTCGGCGGTGGAGGTCGGCTTTCTCCAGCGATTCCGGATCGCCAAGCGATTGATAGTAGTCGCGGAGTCGCTCGTGGGCTCGCCGGCAACCCGGATCGAGCTTCAGTGCGATATGCAACCAGTGAACCCCGCGCTCGGGCAGGCCCATCCGCAAGTAAATCTCGCCGAGTTCACATCGGAGTTCGGCATTGTTGGGCTGCGCGGGGAAGTCGTGTGTTGTGAGTTGAATGAGTCGTTTTTGATCTTTTTCAATCTGTTCAAATCGAGCACGCATCTGCGTGGCTTCCGAATCCCGCCCCAGCCGGGAGAGACAGAGCATGAGATTGTAGCAGGCGTCCAGATGCCGGGGGTCGCGCTCGAGAGCCCGCCGCAAGAACGGCTCGGCTTTGTCCGGATGATCCGAGCGCATTTCCACCATTCCCATCACCCACAAATAGTCAGCGGCATCTCGTCGCTCTTCCGGCATCACTTCGAGTTGGTGGCGTGCGTCGGCCGTGAGGCCAAGTTCGAGGTCCGCTTGCGCCAGACCCAGGATCGCGTCAGCGTTCTGGGGAGTTTGGCGGAGGATGAGCTGGTATTGTTCCGCCACTTCCTTGAACTTCTTGTCGGCGCGGAGCATTTCGGCATAGGTCAGGCGGATATCGGTCCGCTCGGGATCAATCTCCAGCGCCCGGCGATAATCGTCACTTGCCGCACGGACGTTCTGCTGCTGCGCAAACCATGTTCCTCGCCAGAACAGTGCCTCCACGTTTGCCGGTTCGATCTCCAGCCATCGTTTGATACAGGCCCAGGCCATATTCGTCTGGTACTTGCCCATATACGCCCGAGTCAGGCCTTCCAGCACCAGCGGAGTGAGCGGACCTTCCTGCACGAGATAGGGGGTGAGATAATCGAGAACTGCGTCCAGTTCACCGGTTTGCGCCCGGATCAGGTAACCCTCAACTTGCTGCTCCTCAGAGACTCCTTTTTGCAATTCACGACAGCGCTGAAGATGCTGCCGTGCTGCTGGATAGTCCCGAGCCTGTCTTGCGGTGCGAGCGGCAAGGAGGTGAAGTTGAGCGCTGTCCGGTCGATACCGGAGTGCCGCCTCGTAGGCCGCATGCGCTTGTGAGTAACGTTGCTTTTCCAGCGCTTTGGTTGCTTGGCGTTGGTAGTAATTGGCAATAAGCGGACGAGTTGCCGCCCACAGGCCCAGGCCGATCACTCCGAGTAAACCACAGATGAGGAGGAGGCGTCCCACCCGGCGACGAGTCATCCGCACGAACATAGAGATACCTATCCGAGAACTCGAGACGCCAGGATGGGGTAGATACTTAGATTGGCAAATGAGAACTCGGCAGGCCGCGTTCTCATTGGCTTACTTGGTGACATTCGCATCGAATGTCGTACCCGTGACTGATACCTTCACGGTCCAGCCGGAGGTATTCGGATCGGTGTATTTCTGCGGAATCTCTTTCAGAAGCGACAATGCTTCCTTTTGGCGGCGATTCGCCTCCTCACTCGCCTTCTGTTGGGCGGCCACTTGTTCTTTGGCCTCTGGCGGAAGGTGTGGGTTTGCCCCTGGATTCATGCTGGCTTTTTTCGCACCTTCACTGCCCTTGCCGAACTTCGCAGCCATGGCTTCGACACCAGTCTTCGGTTTGGCCTGATCGGCGAGAAGTTGGAGATTGCTCAGATTGAGGGAAACCTTCACGTCACCAGCGGGAACACCCACGGCGCTGTACTTCCCATCGACAATCTCGGCCGCAACAGCCGGGCCATGTTCAGGGGTGAAAACGATCGACCCCATTGGCAAAGGTTTCCCGTTCACTGTGACAGTTCCAGAGACGTTTCCCTTGCCGCCACAACCACCAGCGACTGCTACCAAAAAGAGAGGGAGGGCCAAGATCCCCCAGCGACGAAGCAGAGGGCGACTTCCAAACCGCAACATGGGAGCCTCGACATACATGGAGATGAGGAGAGGGCGAAGAATATCCAAAATAGGCACAAATATCCTGTAAATGAGGCTCTCGACTCAAGTCGAGAGCCTCATCGTGAATGACGCACTGGAATCGACCCAATTCCCGGCTGTCACCGGGAATGGTTCACCAGTTACTACCCAGTGGGTTTCCATCCGATGGGTGATTGGCGTAATACCAGGTGGTTGGTGTCAAGCTCGAAGTGATCGCGCGAACCGAGCCATCCATCATCGAGACCTGGACCGTGGTGCCGTTGAAAGAATTCGGGGTGTACCACAAGGCAGTTGCCGGGGGACCAACACTGAAAACCGGAGGCGACGTTGTCGCCACGTAGGACGGGCCGTTACAGCGCCCACCGTTTGGACAGGCGGAGTTATCCATCGTGGCATACCAGTAATTAGTCGTCCCGTTCGGGACCGCATAGCCTTCCGCAAAGGCAACGGTCGTCGAGGTGCCATCCGAAAAAGTCGCAGGCAGACGAGGATGATCCCAACTGTTAGAACCCGGTGGCGGCGAGAACGCCAGCAGGTTGGTGCGGTAGCTGGAGTAATCGTGACTGCTGCCGTTGGTTGGGTCGGCCGGAGCAATGAATGTCTTTACCGTCCGAGGGATCCCCGCCCACGAAAGCTGATAGCCCAACAGCCCGCCGTCACTTGTAACTGACTGGTTGTACAAGTTGCTCTGCTCAATGAACGGGAGCAGGTAGAAGTAAATGGTGCCTTCCGCTGCCCCTTGTTGCGTCCAACCGCCGCTTCCATAAGGCACTGTACCGTAAGCGGGAGGCAATACCCCATCAGATGTGGTGCTCGCGTAATTGTGCAACGCCAACGACATCTGCTTGAGGTTGTTTCCGCTCGACATCCGAGCCGCCGCTTCGCGAACTTTCTGGACGGCGGGGAGGAGAAGACCGATGAGAATTGCGATAATCGCAATCACCACCAAGAGCTCAATCAGGGTAAACCCATGTCTGCGAGTTTTTGACGAGTTGGGTTGGGTCATAGGAGAGACCTTTGGAGAGTTGGCACATTCAAATGCGAGCCAACAAAAAAGAAAAATGAGAAGTTCCGCTCCAGATACCTCTGGGCGAGGGCGATTTGGGCAACCTCTCAGTGAATCTGCGAAGTCACCGCAAGGGGGATTGAAGATTGTGCGAGTCGTTCTTCTTCAAACCCCAATCGATCCTTAACCATCACTAATTATCGACTTGGGTCCATCTCTGTCAAGAATAAAGTGTGTGCGTTTAATGGAATTGGAATCCCGCAAGAGTTCCCGGTGGTCATAATCTTCGCTCGGGATCGACTTCTTTCGGTTGGCGAAAGAAAATGTCGCTCTTCGAGCGACCCGCTCGCATGCGAACGGACCACTCTGAAAACCTTGGTGCAAACCAGACGGCCTCTGCGGCATCGTGTCTGAGTGGACCGACTGGCATTTCAGCGCGTCAGCATTCTGAAGTGAGTTAGCGTCCAATTGGACTGGGCCGGTCGATGTAGCCTTTCGGCCCGATACGGAAGTCGTCCTCCGTAATCGCCATTCGCTCGCGTTCGCGAATCTGCTGTTCTTCAATTGTGTAGCGGCGACCATCCGGCGCAAGAGCATCGGGTCGGCGCATCCGTCGCGTTTCAAGTGGGCCGGAATATCGGGTACACCCTGACAGCGCGATGACCAAGAGCAACAGGAGACGCCAACGCATGGGAACATCCCTCCCGCGAGTCCATCCTCAATAGCCATTATCGCACGGTGGAGTCGGCTCGATGTAGACTGGGGCAATCTGGGACAGTTGAGAAGGAGATGGAGCGCCGCACAACCGATTCAATCTGCCGAAAGGGCCAGTGTGGAACATTTTAACAGATTGGATGCTTGTGCGAGAGTTCGTCACGGACTTAACCTTGCTTGCAATCCGTTACCTTTAACGCGATTCAGCCTGACTTGTGTCCTGGCGGGTTGTCCCATACGATAATTCTGACCTTCCACACACCCACTTTCCGCCAACCGTTCGGGCACCTTCGCCTCGGGTTGGGTACCCCCCAGCACGGGGTCTGCTGTCATGGTCAGTAAAGCCATCGAGAAGATCAAGCAGAAATACAATGATTACCCCGACGACGTGTTCAAAGACACGCGGATGCCTCTTGGGGAACACATCGAAGAACTGCGCACCCGCATGATCCGAGCGATCAAGTGGTTGTTGTTCTTTCTCGTGATTGGCTTCATTCTCGATGCCGTTGGTGGATCGGTGGGGAACGACAACATTGGTGTTGGCCGGCCGATGCTCAAGATCATTACCGAGCCGGTGGAATCGCAAACTCGCGACTTCTACTACCGCCGAACCAAGAAGATCGAAGAAGAGAAACTCAAAGAACTCAAACAGTCCGAGCCCGCGGACGTCGCCGCCATCCGGGAGAAACTGAAGAAGAACGACAACGACCTGACCTCGCTCAACTCAGAGGAGCGGCACAAGCTGCTTGGTGCTCCTCAACCGCTCCGCACTATCGTCGATACCAAGCAGTTCGAACCGGCGTTCGGCGAACCCAAACCCGGCGCTCCCAAAGAAATCTCGCTGACTCTGCAAGTCTATCCCGCTGAGATCAGCATCCTCAACGATACCGGTACTGCGCTCATCGAAAGTAAGCAGTATCTGACCACGTTGAGTGCGCAGGAAGCCTTCGTGGTCTACTTCAAGGTGTCGATCCTCTGCGGCATTGTGCTGGCGAGTCCGTTCATCCTCTATCAGTTCTGGGCGTTTGTCGGGGCGGGGTTGTATCCGCACGAGAAGAAATACGTGTATATCTTCTTCGGGCCGAGTGTGTTTCTCTTTATCGCCGGGGTCGTGTTGTGTCAGTTCTTCGTTCTGCCTGGGGCCGTAAAGGCACTTTTGAAGTTTAACGAAATGCTCGGCTTTGACCCCGACATCCGCCTCAACGAATGGCTTGGCCTGGCCATCGTGCTGCCTCTGGTGTTTGGCGTCTCGTTCCAGACACCACTTGTGATGATCTTCCTGAACCGGATCGGCCTATTCACGGCAACGGACTATCTCGCGAAGTGGCGTTATGCCTGCTTTATCCTGGCGGTTTTCGCGGCGGTCGTGACGCCAACCCCCGACGCGATCACCATGATGTACCTGTTCGCTCCCATGTTCGGACTTTACCTCGCGGGTATTGCATTCTGCTACATGTTCCCCGGCTTCGACCCCAACGCCGAAGAAGAGGTCGAGACGGCAGAAGAAGTCGCGGTGTAACACCCCTTGTGCCGCCTACCTGGGCGGCCTTCTCTCCGACCGGTTCCGCCCGCACCTTCGCTCGGTGGCAATCACCTCCTCTGCTGGAGGACAGTATGCACGCGCGAAGAGACCCCGATTACTTTGCTCGCTCACGGATGCCTCTGGAAGACCACCTTGAGGAACTCGCCTGGCGCCTGCGTCGCGCATTGGCGTGTGTGGTGGGGGTGATGATTGCGGGGATCACCATCGACCTGATTGGTATGCAGACGGGACACACCGAGCTGGGTTTCGCCTTCCCGGTACTCCGCACGATGACCGCGCCGGCCGAAAGGGAAGTCGAGGCGTTTTACCTGCGTCGCTATGAGGAGATTGCGACTCGCTTGCACGCGCGGCCTGGAGGCGTGTGCGAACCTCTGGTGCTTGGGATGCCCAATTCCCAAGGGGAGTCAGAGCACGTGATGGTGGATGTCGATCCGGTGGAGCTAGCTCGTGTTGCGAAGTTGGGCGAACTTCGAGGCGGGTTTCGGCGTCCTCTGAGTACGTTGAGTGCTCCGGAAGCAATGATGACGTACTGCAAGGTAGCCTTCGTCGTCGCTCTGGTCATCGCAAGCCCGTATATGTTCTACCAAATGTGGGCGTTCGTCGCGGCGGGGCTGTATCCACACGAAAAGCGTTACGTGTATATCGTTCTGCCGGCGAGTGTCGGTTTATTTCTTGCGGGGGTGGCGCTCTGTCAGTTCGTCGTCCTCCCCTCCGCGGTCCGAGCGTTGTTGGCGTTCAACGATTGGCCCCTGTCGATTTTTGCGTCGGAGATTTGGGCAACGGAGCAGGATCTCAGGCTTTCTCCAGAACACAGCCCAAATCTACCCGCAAAAATCGACAGGTTCACTGGACTGGCTACGATCCAGATTTGCGACTTCGCGAATGGATGGGATTCGCCGTGGCGCTGCCACTGGTGTTTGGTGTCTCGTTTCAAACACCGGTGTTGATGGCGTTTTTCACGCGGATCGGGCTTATCCGCTCGGCGGGGTATCTAACATATTGGAGACACGCCGCCTTCGGGATGGCGATCTTCGCGGCTGTCCTCACCCCCACTCAGGATGTGATTACCTGGGGGTATTTGTTCGTCCCAATGTTTGGCCTTTACCTTATTGGCGTGGTGGTTTGTCGAGCGGTCGAGCCGAGAAGCTTACCCGACGCCGCCCCCAGCGCATAATGTCTAATCTCAACCCTGCCGATCCACGTGTGTTTCTAGTCGGTGCCGGTCCCGGTAATCCCGGATTGCTCACCGTCCGTGGGGCGGAAGTCCTCGCGCGTGCGGATCTGGTTCTGTATGACCAGCTCGTGCCCGAACGTCTGCTCGAACTGGCTCCGCAGCATGCGGAGCGGCTCTGCGTTCGCGACCTGCCGGGCCAACACCCAGACAAGTACCCGCATATCCACCGCAAGCTGATCGACGCAGCTCAAGCGGGTAAACTCGTCGTTCGTCTCAAAGGTGGCGATCCACTGATTTTCGGCCGCGGGGGAGAGGAAGCCGAAGCGCTCCGCGCCGCGGGTTTGAGCTACGAGATCATTCCTGGCGTCACGGCAGCTCTCGCCGCCGGCGCATATCTGGAACTGCCGCTCACGCACCGACTCTACGCCAGCGCCATCGCCTTCGTGACCGGGCACGAACTTCCGCACAAACCGGGCAACAAACTGGATTGGAAAGCACTGGCGGCATTCCCCGGCACACTGGCGATCTACATGGGAATCGCCCGCCTGCCGGTGATCATTGCGGAACTCCTGAAGTATGGCAAACCGCCGGACACTCCGGCCGCCATCGTCGAGCGGACATCGGTTGGCGAGCAGCGGTCAGTTTTCGCGGCGCTTGCGAATCTGGAAGAAGCCCGACGCCACAGCGGATTGGAGGCGCCTGGTCTCATTCTGGTCGGCGAAGCCATCGGTCAGCGTGCGGCACATCCGTGGTTCGAGTCGCGTCCGCTTTTCGGACAGCGGGTGCTCGTCACTCGTCCCGCGCATCAGGCGGCAAGCATGGTGCGAAAGCTCGAACACCTCGGCGCAGTCGTCACGCGCATGCCGGTTATTGAAATTCGCGAGCCCGCCGACTTTTCACCTCTGGACGGCGCGCTGGGACAGCTCGCCCGCGGGGAGTGGGACTGGCTGGTTTTCACCAGTGCCAATGGCGTTCATGCCCTGCTCCGCAGGCTCGATGCCATCGGTCGCGATTTGCGGGCGCTCGGCAGCGTCAAGCTTGCTGCAATCGGGCCGAAAACAGCGGAAGCGCTCCGCGAATACCATCTGTGTGCCGATCTGGTCCCCGAGTCCAGTTTCTCCTCCGAAGGACTGGCGGAAGCACTGAAGCCGCATGTGGCCGGGAAACGGGTGCTGCTGGCGCGTGCCAACCGCGGCCGGGCTCTCTTGCGCGATCAGCTCGCGCAAATCGCGACAGTCGAACAGGTGGTTGTGTACGACCAAGTGGACGTGGTGAATCCAGACGCGTCGATTCTCGATGCCCTCCGCCGGGGAGAAATCCGCTATGTCACACTCCCCAGTTCGAACATTGCTCGGGGCGTTCTGACGGGATTTGATGAAACCATTCGCGGCCGCGTGGAACGCGGCGAAATTCTCCTGGTGGCGATCAGTCCCGAGACGGGTAACGCCATCCGCGAATTGGGGCTGCCCGTCGCGGCCGAGGCGACCACTTTTACTGAAGATGGGTTAATCCAAGCAGTGATGGATTTGGCGCATCCGAAGTGAATTTGGGAGCGCCAGACCACGCACAACCGGGAAGCCCCTCTCGCTGTGCGCAGATCGCCTTTGGTACTGCAGGCTCTATTTGAGGTCGCGTGATGCGTTCCACGCAAGGTAGACCACGATGGCGGAGGCGAGGAAACCGAAGACGTCTCCGGTCACAAACTTCGCACCGCCAAATGGAGCCCCGGCGATCAAATCGAGGAGAAATACCAGCGACATAAGGACACCGACGGCGAGCGCCCCGTAGCACAGTGCCTTGTTCATCGCCCGACCTTTCCGCGACCCGCGGCCGATCAGTAACTCACTCATAACGACTAACCCTGGTGTAGGCCGTCAGCATAGCAAGACGTGCTAAGGACGGACACAGTAAGGGTTACGGAGTTTTGGTATTCTACTTGCTGTCTGTCTGATCGCAACGCACCTCACCGTGAGGAGAAGCACCCCAAGCCACTAGCCCGCGGCGCCAACGTTACAACCGGTATTCTTGGCCCTCCGCTCCACCCCCTGCCCCGACAACTCTATGACAAACTCATAAGCTATTAAATATCCACCCACCTCTTGCCTCCTCAAGTTCACTCAGGTAAACCTGATATTGAGGGACTCGTTTAGCCTTCATTTCTTGGTTTTTTGACTCGCTGTGAGGACAGCCCATGCCTCTCTCTTCGCGCATTCAGCGTGGATTCACGCTGATTGAACTCCTTGTTGTCATCGCCATTATCGCAATCCTGATTGGCCTCTTGCTCCCCGCTGTCCAGAAAGTGCGGGAAGCAGCAGCACGGATGAGTTGCAGCAACAATCTCAAGCAGTTCGGAATCGCAATGCACGCCCACAACGATACCTTCCATTTCCTGCCGAACGGCGGCGACTGGTGGGGTCAACCGCCGACGTATCTCTCGCTTGGTAACCCGGCGGTGGGGACGCAACAGTATGCGGGGTGGGGATTTCAGATTCTGCCCTTTATCGAACAGGGCAATGTGTGGACCGGAGGCGGCGCAACGAGCATCGCTCAGGCCCAGATCAACGCCATTGGCGCTCCGATCAAGACCTTCACCTGTCCGGCACGCCGGGGCACGAATCTCCTCGCGCCAACGGGTTCCTGGTATGGCCCAAGCGGAACGTATCCTCATGCCGAAACCGACTATGCGGGCTGTTATGGCACAACCGGCAACAACGGCGCGATTGTGCAGAACTCTCCCGGTTCGCCGCAGGTGATCGAGATGAACCAGGCTATTACCGACGGGCTTTCCAACACGATCCTCCTGGGTGAAAAGCAACTCGATTCAGCTCGGATTGGCACCTACCAGTCGGACGATAACGAAGGCTACACGGCGGGATGGGACTGGGACGAGGTCCGTGGAACGACCATGACCCCAGCTCAGGACTATCCGTGGAACCGAGGGTACTCGGACAACCGATTTGGTTCCTCTCACCCCAGCGGCTGCAACTTCCTGCTCTGTGATGGCTCGGTGCGGTTGATTAGTTACTCAGTCAGCGCGAACACGTTTGCGCTTCTGGGTTCGCGCAACGACGGCCAGCCAATCGCCGGTAACTACTGACCCTCCAATCCCATTTTTCGCGTCAATTCTCTCCCGTGGAGGGCAACTGTGTCTCGGTTCCTCGTTTTGCTGGCAATGACAACGGTCGCTCTGTCAGGTGGTTGTGGGGGGAGCGAGACCAAACTCGCCCCCGTCAAGGGTCGGTTGGTTGCCAAGGACGATAGTCCATTCAAGGTGCAGCGCCCCGACAATCAACCGCTTCCGCCGGGTGATCCCGGTATTCGCGTCAAGTTCGTTCGTGTCGGAGATCCGCCTCCCGGTGAAGACACAACCTATTACGCCTCCGTGAACGCCGAAACATCGGCGTTCGAGGTACCTGGCAAAGCGAATCGCGGAATACCGCCCGGGAAATATCAGGTTATTATCGCTGTGGGTGCTGCCGGCGAGCCAGTGGGACGCAAGGGCCCTTCTCGGGGTGGACCCCCAGGAGCTGGAGCGCCCAGTATGGATGGAGTGGAAGTCGCCTGGCAGGAAGTGACCGTTCCAGATGAGGGGCTCACCGATCTGAAACTCACGGTCGAAGTCAAGAAGTAATCCACGTTACGACCGGCGGCAGATTCCCCTCGGAGGGAATCTGCCGCCGTTTCCATTTACACACCGGCCCTGAACCCACTAAGTTGAATCCACACCCGATGAAATTTGGAGGAGCAAGAGCGATGCCCGTTCCGCTGAGCGATTATGCCGTTCACCTCCGTGCGCAGGATAATGTTGCGGTTGCTCGTAAACCGATCCCCGCCAATACCGTCTTTGCCTTCGATGGTGGGACGTTCGCACTCCCGGCCGCGATCAAAATGGGCCACAAGTTCGCAATGGTTCCGATCAAGGAAGGCGATCCCGTCCGGAAGTATGGCCAGATCATCGGCTTCGCTGGTCGGGCCATCGCGCCGGGCGAACACGTTCACGTTCAAAACGTCACTGCCGGTGCCTTCGAACGCGACTACGCCCACGCCACGCAGATTCCGACTCCCCTTCCCCCACCCGCGGAATACCGCACGTTCATGGGCTACGACCGCGGTCCGGCCAAGCCCGACCACCAACGCTATGGCACGAGGAATTACCTCGCCGTCATTAGTACCGTGAATTGTTCGGCCAGCACGAGCAAATACATCGCCGATCGCGTCCGTGCTCTGGGATTGCTGAAGGACTATCCAAACGTGGACGGCGTGGTCGCGATCGTCCACCGCCAGGGCTGTGGCATGCAGTTCGATGGCCCTGACCACCAGCAACTCGACCGCACGCTGGCGGGTTTTGCGCGGCACCCGAACATCGCGGCATATCTTCTCGTGGGGCTTGGCTGCGAAATCGTGCAGGCGTCGCACCTCATCGAGCAGGAACACCTCAATCTGATTCAGCTCGACGGCAAGAAGGGGACGCCACTGGCACTTTCCATTCAAGAATGCGGCGGGATTGGCAAAACGGTGGAAGCGGGTGTGAAAGCTGTCGCGGAAATGCTTCCGCGGGTCAATGACGTACGGCGAGTCCAACTACCCGCCAAGCACCTCATCCTGGGCACGAACTGTGGCGGGTCCGATGGCAATAGCGGCGTGACTGCGAACCCCGCGCTGGGAGTCGCCAGCGACTTGATGGTCCAACAGGGTGGAACCAGTATTCTCGGCGAGACGCCAGAGATTTATGGCGCTGAACACGTTCTCACTCGCCGGGCCGTCTCCCGCGAGGTGGGGGAGAAACTCGTCGAACGGATTAAATGGTGGGAGTGGTACACGTCAATCTTTGGCGCGGAGATTAATAACAACCCCTCTCCCGGAAACAAGGAGGGTGGACTGACAACCATTTATGAGAAATCGCTGGGTGCAATTGCGAAAGCCGGCACGACGGCGATGGTGGACGTCTACCGTTACGCGGAACCCGTGACTGCGAAAGGGTTCGTTGTGATGGACACTCCTGGTTACGACCCGGTGAGCATGACCGGTATTGTCGCCGGTGGGGCCAATGTGTGCGTCTTCACCACCGGCCGCGGGAGTGTGTTCGGCTGCAAGCCTGCACCCTGCGTAAAAGTTGCGACCAACAGCCCGCTGTATCATCACATGATTGGCGATATGGACATTGATGCCGGCCGAATTTTGGACGGCGTGCCCGTGGAGGTGGTGGGGCGGGAAATTTTCGAGAAGGTTCTGTCGGTCGCCAGCGGCGAGCGGACCAAGAGCGAACTCAACGGTGTGGGTGAGGAAGAATTCGCACCATGGGCCATCGGCCCAACACTGTAAGCGCAGGGCAAGTCAACAAACACGGACCCGTCGCAAACCGGCCAAACGGACGAAAAACTGGCCTGTGCGAAGACACAGGCCAGTTCGCGGGATTTCACCAGTTCGAGCCGAGAACCATACCATCATTCGCACTGCCGGCCTGGAAGTACGTAGTCTGGCTGAGGCTGTTGGTAACGAACCGGACTGTTCCGTCGCCGAGGGCAACGTTCGCGCCACTGGTGTGGCGACTGCGAAGGGTTTGTTGGTTGCTGTTGCAACCTGAACAACACCCAAGCCACGGTGGCTGGTCCGAACACCCCTGGACGTCGTCGGCTCCGCTGTTCGTCGCGTTTATAAGAACGTCATCCCCGAGAGCATACTGACCAAGGGAACTCGACCCAATATGCCCAAGACCCCACACGCCGCGCGGGTCAGTCGCAACGGCTCCGGCTGTAACCTCACCCAACAGAATCGTGTTCGAACTCCCGTCCTGAATCCCCTGAATTGTCATACACCGGTGGGGAAGCTTCGTCGTAATCCAAAATGGCCCTCGCCCGGACATGCTGACGCCGTTGACGGTAATGTTAGTCGATCCCCCATCCAACGCCGCATTCCCTGTCGGGCCTTGATTGGCGGCGTAATCCCCGCGTGCCCATGTCCCCGCGTTGGACCCCGTATAGGGAAGCGCGGTATTTGGATCAGATGGGCAGAGCAGGGTCTTGATCGTCGTCGAGCCCATTCCTCGCCAGTTGTTGTCGTTGTAGTTGGCGCCGGACACCCAGTTGTTGATGCTGGTCGAATACTGGTTGTAGAGATTGCTCTGTTCGATGTAGGGGAGGATGAGGATGACCCAACCCGGCCCATAACCGCTTGAGTTGTTGGGTGTGTTCGAATTTGCTGGGGCAATCAACGCCGACGGCAACCCGTTGTTGGCATCAGCATAGGTGTGACAGGCCAGAGCAAGCTGCTTCATATTGTTCTGGCAACTCATCCGTGCGGCAGCTTCGCGGACCTTTTGGACAGCTGGCAGAAGAAGACCGATCAGGATCGCAATAATCGCAATCACCACCAGCAATTCAATCAACGTGAATCCACTCCGACCGGCTCGGGCGTAGAGAGAGGGCATGAAGCGTCTCCGAGACAAAAAAAGAGAGAACAACACACGCAGTCCATGACATAACGGCATGCTGTGCGGCGTTATGATGGACTGCTTGGCCGTAACTTTGTCGGAAATCTTTCATCGTACAAGAGGAAGTGGATGAAAACTTGATCCACTTGGACAAGCAAGCATCATTTATTTTTCACGGAGTCGCAATTGTCATTCACGAATGAGTTCATAAAAGATCGATCGCGCTCCCCAGCAACACGTGTTGCTGCACGCGCAGAATGAGCACACTCTTTGAGGATCCTGCTATCGGTCCCAGCGTTGCGAAACATCGAAAGTGATCGCGTGTTACTTCAGCCGTTCCGTCACATCGAGCGTGATAAACGTGTGTCCGGTATGGCAGCCGAGACAGAAGTGATACCCGCCGGCGCGAACGCCACTGTAGTGATCGCCTGCAATCGCATAATACGTGCCCGCCCTTCCATCTGAATCCGTTGCTTTGCTCGACCATTTGAACACTTTCTGTTCTTCATCCAGTCCTGCAATCACCACTGGCATGAGAGGATTCGCGGGAATCCATGTGTCCAGGAAGCCGTACTTGTCCAGCGGGGAGACGAGTAGTTTTTCCCAGCCACCGCGTATACGAGGCTTAACGGGATCATCGAATCGATCGCGGTGCGCCCCGTAGACGGCAATGAACTTGATTCCCTGCGGGTGCGGGATCACGGGAGTTTGCCCCGTGTTCGTGCGCTGGCCGTGGAAGGGTGGATCGGGCATTGGCGCATTGATCAGGTTGTTGTGAAATTGCCCGCTTGGCCCCGCATACCAGCGCTCCGAGAACAGCTTGAGCCGCTCGGGCGGCACCTGCCCGTTGCGTGGAGAGGGAGGAGCAACGTCGAGCTTGCGCGCGTACACTCCGACGGGTTCCGCGTCGACGAGGTTTGGATCGTCGAAGAGCAGTTGCGGAACTTGACTCACGAACGACTCGGGAACAACGTACAGGCCGTAGCGATTCGCGTCACTCCCCACGGGTGCTCCCGCGAACAGTACGAACACGGGTGGGCACGGGCTGGGGCAGCTTGCCGAGATCATCCGTCCCTCGGCGTCATGCGAAGGACCAAAGACGAACTCACCTCCCGATTGGTGGGGAAGGTGGGAATCGCTGGCCAGAGAACTTGGCGCCAAACGCAGGTATCCCCAGTCGGCGGCGGCAATGCGGTATCCACCGTCGGGAGTGGGAGTGGTGAAGGCAATCCGGCCGTTGAACAGCGGGCGAGGGCGCCAGACTGGTTCGGGAATCTTGATGGCATAACCAAATTGCGTTCCATCTGGGAAAACGCGCATCCCCATCCACTGATCCGTGGGTTGTGTGGCACTGTGGGAATCAGCGGTCACTGGCTGGATGTCGGTGCGGTCTTCCGTTACGGCTTCGCGATTGCGGCTCCACATGCTGAATAGGACTGCGTCGCCGGACGAGTAGAACGGCCAGCGATCGTTGTTCCGGTTGGCCGTGAGTGTGTGAGGCGATTTGTCACCTGCGGACCAGTGCCAGATTTGCGTCGCTCGACGGCTGTGGTCGCGGCCGAGGTCGGGCAATCGGCTTGAAGCGAAAATGATCCCCCCTGCCCCATCGTCAGTCGGATCGACGTCGTCATAGTCCAGTCGTTTCCGTTCTGCATCGGGCAAGCGCGATCCATCGGAAGCAAATCGCAGTGGCGGAAGCGAGACACAACCGGGGTCATCGTCGCGACCAGTCACCTGTTTCAAGTCGCGTCCATCGACGCCAACTTCATAGATTCGCCAACGACCGGGGTCGGGCGGCGCTCGCCGCCCGGCGAAGAGGACACGCTTTCCATCGGCGGTGATGGTGGGGCTCATGACGTCGATGAGAGTACCGCCATCGGGAAGCGTGCGCTGCCACGTCAGTTCGTAGACCTTGCCGTCGGTGTCGAGCAAGCGGAGACGGCCTTCGGTTGCGGTCCAGGGAATGGTTCCGGGATAGGTGAAGCCCTCGGCCTCAGGTGCTGCCGCGATCAAACTTGCGGGCGAACTGCGCGAAGTGAAGACAACAGGCGTGGGAGGCTTCCCGGAGACGAAGCCTCGTAACTCCGTCGCCTCGGCCACACTCGGACCTTCGATATGGTCGAAAACACCACGGAGAAGAAAAAGCGCGAGAAGCAGAAGAAGAGCACACGCGACCAGCGCGAGTCGCTTGCGTCGTCGCAAGAGCCCGAACATGGGATTCTCCAAGGAGAGCGTCAGCTCCCTTGAGGGGGAAAATGAAGAGGCCGGGGAACGCATTATATGCGGCTTCCCCGGCAGATGTGTTGTCGATACCGGACCTAGCGTCAACCGTTAGAATGCGTTGCTCGGCAGCGGAAGCCCGTCATTCGAGCTTCCGAGCTGGTACAGTGTCTGTTCCGACAAGCTGTTGGTCAAGAAGCGGACACTGCCGTCTGCCATGGCGGCGTTCGCGCCATTGGTGTGCCGACTGCGAAGTGTTGCTTGGCCACTGGTACAACTCTGCCAGCAACCCATCCCTTGATTGGTGTCACTGAGGCAGTTTTGCACGTCATCGGCGCCGTTGTTATTCGCGTTGATTGTGGCATCGTCACCGGTCGCGTACGCAGAAATGGTACTTGAACCGGGGTGTCCGAGTGACCAGACTCCCCGTGGGTCAGTAGCAACCGTGCCGGCCCGGATTTCACCGAGCATGATCGTATTGGAGCTGCCGTCGGGGATGTTCTGAATCTGAGCGCAGCGGAATTGAGCCTGTGTCGTCACCCAAAACGGGCCTGCGCCTTGGAGGCCGTAGTTGCTACTTCCGGATGATCCGTTATAGGTTTGATAAGGCCAAGCGGGTCCCATGTTGGCCGCGTAGTTCCCACGAGCAAGATTTCCAATATTTCCCGAATACGGGATGCTGTTATAACCGTCGGACGAGCAAAGCAACGACTTGATGGTGGCTCGTCCCATGACCTGCCAGGTCATATCCCCCGTACCGTTCAGGTTGTTGGTGATGTTTTGCGAATAAGGATTGTAGAGGTTTCCTTGTTCGATGTTCGGGAGGATCATGATGATCCAGTTCGGACCATAACCACTGGTGTTGGCAGGGTACTGATACGCGGGTCCATTGTTGTAACACACAATCGCTGGAGGCAGCCCACCAGCCGTGTCGTGGTAGCTGTGGCAGGAGAGGGCAAGTTGCTTCATGTTGTTCTGGCACGACATGCGTGCGGCGGCCTCACGAACCTTTTGCACGGCGGGGAGAAGCAGGCCAATGAGGATCGCAATAATGGCAATTACAACGAGCAACTCGATCAGCGTGAACGCACGCTGACCTGAACGAACCTTGGGAGAGACCATCGGCGACTCCGAGAAGAGAGAGAGAAAATAGCGATCGACTCGCGGCATGAATCGAGCCAACCTGTGATCCGTCAAGCGAGTTTGACGTAATCTGATTATTGGGTGGGTAATCGAAGAAATTCAAGCGAAATCGGAGAATTCTGAGTAAGCGATCACGTCTTTCATCGCTTTGTTCTCTCATTTTGGGGGTCGTTTAGTTGGCAGGCACCGCTTCCGCTGACTTCCCCTGTGTCAGTCGCCAACCGCGATTCGCTGCCAGATCGCGAAAAGCTTCACGGCTACCATCGGGCCAAACCACCAACACGCGATCAGCCTTTGTTGCTGTGCCCAGCCCGACGAGAAGGCGACGGTCGCTCGCGGAGAGATAACTTCCTCCACCGTGAATGAATCGAACCAACTTGCGTCCGCCTGTTTCAATCTCCACCCGCGCACCAATCGCGTTGCGGTTGCTTGTCTTTCCATTCCCGATCAGTTCGAGCCGTAACCAACGGTTGTTGGTTTGGGTTGCGTTGCGGAGGAGTTTCAGAGGGCCAGCGTTGTGACTGAAAGCCAGATCCGGGAGCCCGTCGTTGTTGTAGTCACTGACTGCCAGCCCTCGACCAACGTGTTTCTCCCGAAAGTAACCGCCTGCCTTCTCGGAAACCTCACGAAACCGACCCTTTCCATCACCGACCATGAGGAGCCCCTCTTGCTCGAACGGAGCGTTCAACAACACCTGCGAGTTCCGCACCACGTGTCCATTCGTCTGCGCGAGATCCAGATTCCCATCCAGATCGGCGTCGAACAGAACAATGCCAAAACCGAGACTCCGCCGAGTTACCGGCCCGACGCCGGACTGGTGGTTCCAGTCCATAAAAGTCATCTTGCCCTGGTTGCGGAACACCGCTGTCGGTTCGTTCTGGTAGTTCGTCACAAAGAGGGACGGTCTGCCAGAGCCATCAATATCGCCGGCTGCAATCCCCATCCCGGCCATGAACCGGCCGCCGACAGTTAGAGATGCTCCACTGAGCAACCCGCGGTCGATGAATTTGCCACCGCCCTGATTCTGGAGTAAATGCGCCGGGCCCATGTCGTTGGCGACATAGATGTCGATTTTCCCATCGTCGTCAAGATCGAGAAGAAGGACTCCAAGCCCGGCTCCGGTGGGCACGGCAGCAATCCCCGACGACACAGTGATATCTGTGAACGTGCCATCGCCGTTGTTGCGAAACAGCTTATGGGACTCTGACGGAAAGACCGTGGGAGGGCAGACGTACACCTGGTTCCGATCCGTGTTGACGCAGGTCCTGTAATGATCCAGATCGATCTGCACGTAATTGCACACGTACAAGTCGAGGCGACCATCGCCGTCGATGTCTCCCCAACCACAACTGGTTGCCCAGTGTGGATTGGCGAGCCTAGCGGCAACGGTCACATCCTCAAATCTCCGCCTACCTGGCGCTGCTGGATCGAGCACATTCTTGAAAAGCGCGATGCGGTCGAGGTAGGTCACGAAGAGATCATCGAATCCATCGTTATCGTAATCCCCCACAGCCACGCCCATTCCGTAGCCGTTCTTGTTCAAGCCGACCTGTTCGGTGACTTCCGTGAACGTTCCATCCCGATTGTTGCGGTAGAGCTTGTGTGTGGGCAATGGGCCGGGGTGGGTGTGGGGTCGAAGCGGTCCTCCCTGCACGCAGAAGAGATCCGGCCAGCCGTCGTTGTCGTAATCGATCCAGCCGACGCCACTCCCCATCACTTCGGGGAGGTAGTGCATTGCCGTGGCTCCATCGAAGTGCGTGAACGCGACGTTCGCCGCGGTAGTCGCATCCTCAAACCACGGCACACCAGGCATTGGGCCGAGCTGCGTATCAGGCGAGGGACTGGAGGTTGGCGGGGGAGAAGAACCACAGCCGAGCAAGAGAGCCCCGGCGAGTAGACCGCTGACTACCCCGAAGGCATGAAGTCCCAATCTCATGCGTGGGCACTCGGGTTAGGGGGTTGAGCCGGCCAGTTTGCGGTGTTCGGCGGCGCGTTCCGCCTGTCCCTGTTGCTCGTAGTGTTTCGCCAGCGCAAGATGCGCGGGTCCATAAGCTGGGTTCTCCGCAATCACCGCGTGCAGATACGAGAGCCCGTCTTGCGTATGCCCTTCCGCAAGCAAACGTTCGCCGAGCCTGACTCGGAGTTCGAGGTTGTCCGGTTGTGCTTTGATGGCGTCTGCGAAGACTTCGACGTCTTGTAATCGGCGGAACCCGGCAGTTACCTGCTTGGCTTCTTCGGCCTTTCCGGACCGTTCCAGGGCGATTGCGAGTTGATAGCCTGCACTTCGTTGCCGCGTTTTATCGAGACGGAGAACTTCGCGGAACAAGGGAATGGCCTTCTCGGGTTGGCCGCTATCCAGGTACAGAATTGCGGGGGTATAAAGCGGGAAGTCCTTGAGCAACCGGTCGAGGATCTCCCCCGCTTCTGTCAGATCGCCTCGGGCTCGGCGACATTCGGCAAGCATCGACAATAAATCACGATCACCGGGCTCGTCGCGCAGGCACTCCCGACAGAGACTTTCGGCGTCCTCATAGGCGCCGAGCGAAACCGCCTGACCGACAAGTGCCCGCCGCAAGCGCCCGTCGGTTGGCGTGAGGTCAAGGAGCCGACGGCCGTCGGGATAGGCTTTCGAGAGTTTCCTGGCTTTGGGGTAGAACTCGTACCGGAGCCGGCGTGCTTCGGGATCCTCGGGACGGAGTTCAACCCACCGGGTCAGATAGGTTTCCGCTTCGTGCGGTTTCTCGGACTTCAAATAACCACGAGCAAGAGCTTCGATGACTTCGACATCGTCCGGCTTGTCGGCGAGCGCGGACTTGAGTTGCTCTTCGGCAAATGCGAAGGAGCCTTCTTTGGCCGCTTTCAGGGCAAGAGTTCTCTTCTCGTCAGGTCGCGAATTCTGCCAAACGAAGACCCCGGCCACGAAGAGCACGACAGCAATCACGCCAATTACGATCCCAAGTCGCTTCCGCGAGAAGCGCGAAGCAACGGCCGGAACCAACGGGGGCGAGGGAGAGGACATGCCACAACCACTGCAAGTACAAACAAAAAATCAGACTGTTCCGCGTCGCTTGCGAAACAGGGTTGTTAAGTCTGAATCCGGAGTTCGGCGTTGCGAGTTTATGAGCCGTCGCTGATAATCTTCATCTCAACAGAATAAGAAGTCAACGGCAAAGATGTGACTTTTGTTATGGTGCTTCATGATACTCATAATTCTCTTGTCTCTCTTCCCGGCCCAGCCCAAGCAACTCCCCGTCGCGCCTCCACCGCGACCAGCACTGCCCCCCAGTGTCGATCCCTCGCTGGCCGACTGGACTCCTCGCCCCGCCACGGGGAAAGCTGAGCCGTGGGAAAAAGCGACCGACAAAGATTGGATCGACCCGCGCTTCCGTGCGATGAACACCGGGCCAGCGTTCAACTGCACCATGCGTTATCCCCTTGGGAAAGGTTATGAGACGATTTACAAGGCAACTGCCGTGAAACTCGGCGAGAAAGGCGATGGGGGCGCCGTGTTTGATCGCTGCACCATGCGATTCTCCGCCGCCTGGACCGGAGACTTCCTCCAGCACAGCGATCGACGCTTTGCACTGCTCAACACACCGACGCCAAAGGGCGAGATGGTGTTCGCCTCTCCAGCAGGGCCGGGATGGGCAGACCCCAAAGGCGAGTGGGAGGCAAAGGTGAAAGCCTTCACCGCCCCACTGCCAAAAGAATGGGCGCAGTATCGCGGGCACTACCTTTACGGCGACCGAGTGGTGTTCAGTTACACTGTGAACGGCCGGGCAGTATTAGAGGCGGTGACAACCGAGCGGTTGGGGAAATTTCCCGTCGTCGCCCGCACGGTCGAAATACTGCCCGGAAAGTCCGAAATCTGGGTGGAAAGAAGCCCCGATCGCAGCAAACCATTGACGGGCCAATTTACTCACAAAAAGGGGATTGTCGCGCTCTTCACACCAACAGCGAACAAAACGCGTGTCGGCTTGACTTACGCATTCCCCCCGCAATCCACCGTCACCGAGATCGTGGATGAGCGAGGCCCTTACTACTCGTTTCCGAAGTCGGAAAAGACGGAGCGCTTTAAGGCTGTGTACACGACAATCACCGCTGGGAAAGAAGCGGACTTTGTTGCCGCGGCCGAGACCGTCACACTTCCCGAAGATCTCGCGAAGCTCACCAAAGGCGGCCCGAAGCGGTGGGGCGAGCCGATCGTCACGAAACTCATCCGTGGGGGCGATGAAGAGCCGTTTGCTGTGGACACCCTCACCATTCCCTACACCAATCGATTCAACGCACTCTTCTTTTGCACGGGACTCGACTTCCTTCCGGATGGCCGCGTTGCGGTCTGCACCTGTCACGGCGACGTCTGGCTCGTCACGCTGAACGAGAAAGCCGCGACGTGCTCCTGGCAACGCTTCGCCACGGGTTTGTACCACCCACTGGGTCTGAAAGTCGTGGATGGCAAGGTGGTCGTTCTCGAACGTGGGCAACTCACGCGCCTCCATGATCTCAACGATGACGGCGAGGCGGATTTTTATGAGTGTGTCAACAACGACTGGCACACCGGCGGCGGCGAACACAGTTACGACACCTGCCTCGAAACCGACCCCAAAGGGAATTTCTACTTCTTCAAAACTGGCGATCCGCACACCCCAACCGGCGGCTGTCTCTTGAAAGTCAGCAAGGATGGGACCAAGTCGGAGGTCTTCTGCACGGGCTTCCGCCACCCGATTGGTCTGGGAACCTCTCCGACGGGGATCATCACCGGCGCGGATCAGGAAGGGAACTGGATGCCCGCCACTCGGATTGACCAGTACAAGAAGGGTGGCTTTTATGGTGACATGCGTGCCCACCACCGCGCCACGCCGCCCACCACGTATGACCCTCCGCTCTGCTGGCTCCCGCGCGAAGTGGATAACTCCGCCGGGGGACAGGTGTGGGTGCCCAAGGATGCGAAAGCATGGGGCGCGCTCGCCGGCCTACCGCTGCACTTCTCGTACGGTCGTTGCAATGCCTTCGTGCTGCTTCGTCAGGAATTGCCGGAGGAGCGTGTGCAGGGAGGAGCCAGCCCCCTCGGCGTCAAGTTTCTCTCGGGGGTTTGCCGTGGGCGTTTCCATCCGGATGGCAGCCTGTATGTGTGTGGACTGAACGGCTGGCAGACCGCCGCCCAGGCGGATGGTTGTTTACAGCGTGTGCGTCCGACAGGAAAAGCGTTCTACCTGCCCGTCGCGATGGAAGTGAAAGGTAAGACCATTCGCATCACGTTCAGTCAGCCTCTCGAGGCGAAGTCCGTGCAGAATGCCGATCACTACCGCGCGGCGTGGTGGAACTATCTCTGGAGCGGCGAGTACGGCTCCAAACGCTGGAAAGTCTCCAATCCCAAGGAAGAGGGACAGGACGACGTGCCCGTGCGCGGAGCAAAACTTCTTCCGGATGGACGCACTGTGGAAGTGACCTTCGACACTCTGAGTCCCGTCATGCAAATGATTGTGGGTTACAATCTCAAAGCTGCAGATGGAAAGCCCGTGGTGGGTTCTGTCTATCTCACGATCCACACAACAAAGTAGTCGCGAGGAGGACGTACAGGCCGCAGCGGTCAGAGATACGCGAGTACCAGCAACATGCCGACGACGATGCAGAGGCCAAGAAGTGCCACCGCCACCCAAACGAATTGCGGCACTTCGCCCCATTTTTCCCGGCTGGTGCGTTTGGTCCGGCGGCGTTTGCGGGACGAAGATTGTGCCTTTGCCCTGGGACGGCGCTGTGATCGTTTGTCGGTTGAAGGCGTTCGCGGCTGTGGAGTACGATCGGAGGGTGCGATGGACTGGGGTTGAGGTGTGGAGGGGAGATCGACAGTCGAGAGCGCCAGGTGTGAAAATGGGCCGAGCGAGGAAGCGCCCGAGGGTACCACGGTCCCCGCTCCCATTGAGGTACTCACGGGGTCGCCATCGGTCTTTGCAGCACGCTCGCGAACCGATCTGATCGGCGGGGCATCGGCTGCGTAGTGTGTGTACGGTTCGAGGGCGGCGGCGAGTTCACCCGCTGTCTGGATCCGATCCTCGGGTCGCTTGGCCATCAACCGCTCGATCAGTTCGATGACTCCCCGCGGCACTTCCGGCCGAAGCGACAGCAGTGGTTGCGGTAGCTGCGTTTGATGCGCGATGATTTTTTCAATCGGTCCACGTCCTGAAAAGGGGACCTGTCCCGATAAGAGAAAGTACAGAGCACAACCCAGACTGTAGAGGTCGGACCGTGGGTCGGGTGTTTTGCTGTTCTTCGCTTGCTCGGGGGCCATGTAATCCGGCGTGCCGACCACTGTATGGTCGCGCGTCAAGTTCGGCATGACCATATCGTCCGGATCGATCGCACGCGCCAGCCCGAGATCAAGAATCTTCACGATGGCGGGTTCGGTGGCTTGCGGCAAGTGTCGCTCGCCCGCCACCACGATGTTACTCGGCTTGATGTCGCGGTGGACGAAACCCTTTTCATGCGCGTGCTGGAGGCCGAGAGCGATTTGCCGGGTGTATTCGCATGCCTCGGCGACCTCAAGTTTGCCGAAGTCGTGCATCAACCGGGCGAGATCGATCCCATCCACGAATTCCATTGCGAGGTAGAATCGGCCGTCCGCTTCACCTGAATCGTACAGCCGAACGATATTCGGATGCGCGAGTGTGCTGGCAGTCTGAACTTCCCGCGCGTAGCGACCCCGAACGACCAGGTTGGCGATGAGCGCGGAACGCACGACCTTCAGTGCGACGGTCTCTCCCGTGCCTCGATGGCGCGCACGGAATACCTTGCCCATTCCACCTTCACCGAGTTTATCGGTAACGATGTACGAACCAACCTGGAGTTCGTCGGCTTTCCCGTGCAGAACTTTCTTCAGTTGATAGACCGTGATCTGTTCCCGACGGACAAGCCGCTTCATCAGGCTTTCGGCCGTCCCCTGAGAGGGATTCAAATCACGTACAATCTCCTCAAACTGTTCAGCAGTGAACAGCCCACTCTGTTGGAGCGCGGCGAGTAGGTCTTCCGATGTTTCGAGTGTCATACGGGCGAAAATCGGGCGCGAGGTCTGTTTCTCGGGGCGAGAGGGGCGTGACGAATCCTCCTGATTGTAGCTTGTATTTCTCTTTTGGGTGCCCTCAAAGTTCGCAGATTCTTGTCATTCGACTCGCAACGGACCCAACGCCGACTGGAACTCGGACGTTAAGTGGTCGATAATAGCTTTACAGTTGTTACGGAGGTGAAACGTCGTGTCTCAAGCGGCCAAACCACAATCGCCAGCCCAAACAAGTTCGACACCACCGGATCCCTATCCACCCTACCGGAAGATTTACACCTGGGTCTTCCAGGCCTGGCTTATCATGTTCCTGGGAGTCATCTGCTGCGCGCTACTCATTTATCTGGCGTCGTACATCCCGCACTAGTCGGGTTTCAGGTGAGTTGATGTGTGAGGGTTCGTGCGGAAAAGCACACAAAGGCACGGCACGAACTCCCTCGCACATCAACTCACCTGAAACTCTGCTAACGCTCACGACTGGTTTTCGGCTCGCTGGCGGGTTACAACGGAAGCATCCTTTCGCCGGGAGCCGATCATGCGGGTCTTGTGTGCAACACTTCTTCTTTTCCTGACGCTCATCGCGGGAACATCAGGAGAAGAACCGACCAAGCAAGACTTACTTCAGGCGATCGAGAAGCAACTGAAGTCAGCAAATGAAACGGCTGGCCCGTGTGTCGTGTGCATTGTCGTGTCGAGAAGCGACCGTTACCCCAAACTGGTTAGCGCAAGCGATGTACCGGGGAAGCTCGGTAGCTTTGACCTCAGCGAGTTCATCAAGACCAACCCCAAAGAGATTCGACTCGGTCGAACCCTCGATCTCTCGGATGCGGCAAACATCGCGGACAATGGCTACGCGTGCGGCGTAGTGATCGATCCGAGCGGGTTGATACTCACGCCTTATCACGTCATCGAAGGCGCAACGAAAGTCTATGTGCATTTGCCAAACGGTGGCGGCTCGTACGCCGACATTCACGCCGCCGATGGCCGATATGACCTCGCTGTGCTGAAGCTCATCACCCCTCCGGCGAAGTTAGCCACCATCAAGTTCGGCGATGTGCATTTGCGTTCTCAGGATGGGAAGAAAGCCACAATCTACCACGGCAAACTCGCGATCCTGATGGCGAACTCGTACGTCACGGGATATCGCATAGATAAACCGAGCGCCTCTCTGGGCAGTGTCACGAATGTCCGCATTCCGCAGAGAGACGAGATGAAACGCGACACTCCCGCGAACTATTACGGTTATGGTCCGTTGATCGAACACGATGCCAAACTGAACGCGGGTATCGATGGAGCCGCCCTTCTGAACCTGGATGGGGAACTGATTGGTCTCACCACCGCTTCCGCACTCGTCTCCGACGGAGATGGTGGGCGGTACGCGTTTCCAGCCGACGAGAACTTCCGTCGGGTTGTCGATGTGCTCCGCCGCGGCGAGGAGGTCGAATATGGTTTCCTCGGCGTCCATATCGATAATCTCCAGATCTCGGGTGTCACGGCGCGGAATCCGGCCGCGTTAGCCGGGCTTCGCGCGGGGGACACCATTACCGCCGTGAATGATGTTTCGATCCGCACTTACCCCGAGCTGTTGCTCCAGGTCGGGCATGCGTTGGCAGGCAATCGCGTGAAGATCACGGTCTTACGGGAAGGTCGCGCGCGCCATTTCTGGGTGACGCTCGGCAAATTCAAGCATTCGCAATTCACTCTCGCTTCGGTCCGCCCCGAGCCGGTGATGGGCCTCAGCGTCGATTATGGTTCCCTCCTCTCTCAGCAGGTCGTTGATAACGGTCGAGTCGGGCTCGGAGTTCCCGCTGGGGTTTGTGTCCGGGAACTCGTTGCCAACTCGCCGGCCGCAGCGGCATTCAAGAAACTGGGCGACCGGCCGGAACGCTGGTTGATTACGCATGTCAACGGGAATGGAGTAAATACCCCGGCTGAGTTCTACAAAGAGACCAAGGGACAAAAAACCATCAAGTTAACCGTTCTCGATCCGGGTGAACTCAACCCGCGCGAACGCGAGGTGACGCTGCCGTGAAGTATGCTATCTGCAACGAAACGTTCGAGGGTTGGGATCACGCTCGCGTGTGTGCCCGTATTGCGGAACTCGGCTACACTGGCCTCGAAATCGCTCCGTTCACGCTCGCTCCCCGAATTACCGACGTCAGCGCTGCCCAGCGACGCGAACTCCGCCAACAGGCCGAATCCGCCGGTGTGAAAATCATCGGCCTGCACTGGCTCCTGGCGAAAACCGAAGGGTTTCACCTCACATCGACCGATCCGGCTGTGCGGAAACGAACGGGGGAATACCTCGCGGAGCTTTCACACGCCGCTGCGGATCTGGGTGGCGATATTCTCGTCTTTGGCTCCCCCGCGCAGCGCAATTTGCCCGAAGGCATGACCCGCGAAGAAGGCGAAGCCAACGCCATCGAAACATTCCGGTATTGCCTGCCCGCCCTCGAACGCGACCGCGTGTATCTCTGCCTGGAACCACTCACACCCGCGGAAACGAACTTCATGACCTGTGCCGCGGATGCTGTCGCACTGGCACGTAAGCTCGCGCATCCGTTCGTGAAGCTGCATCTGGATGTGAAAGCGATGTCGGCAGAATCCGCGCCGACGCCGGACGTGATTCGCGCCAATCGCGAGTTTCTGCATCACTTTCACGCCAACGATCCCAATCGCCGCGGACCCGGTTTCGGTAAGACGGATTTCAAACCGATCTTCCAGGCACTCAAGGATGTGCATTATTCTGGCTGGGTGTCAGTGGAAGTGTTCGACTACGCGCCCGACCCCGAGACAATCGCACGCGAAAGTATCCGCTACATGCGCGAATGCGCGGTGGAGTGAAAACAAGAGTAAAGAAGAGCCGCAGATAACGCGGATAAGACGGATCAGAAAGAACAGAGACTTCCATTCGATCTGATCTGTCTTATCCGCGTTATCTGCGGCTCTTCTCTTCTGTCCTCTTCGTCCGGTGACCTATGCGATTCGCCTGCACGTTGCTCGCTCTTCTGGCGTGTACTCTACCTGCGACCGCCGGGGAATTCTCGGTTGGATTTGGGAAAGTGGATGTCACCCCGGAACTGGGAAAGAAACCTGTTTTCCTCGCCGGATTTGGTCAGAACCGCAAGGCTAAGAAAGTTCACGACCCAATCATGGCGCGGGCTGTGGTGATGGCCGACGGCGACGAGAAGATCGCGCTAGTTTCGGTCGATGTCGTGGGGCTGTTCCTGCCAAGCGTGGAGCGCGTCCGCGAGAAGTTGCCCGGCTTCAAGTACGTTCTGGTTTCCGCCACTCACAATCACGAAGGCCCCGACACACTCGGATTGTGGGGGCCTTCGCCAGTTCAGAGCGGCCTCGACCCCGCGTACCTCAAGAAGGTGGAAGAGGGGTGCGTCGAAGCAGTGAAAGCCGCCGATAAGGCGCGTGCTACGGCGCTTGTGCGCATCGGCACCGCGAAAGACGCCGACCTCCTCCACGACAACCGCCTGCCCATAGTGAAGCACGACGAGCTGGTCGTCCTGCACTTTCGCGAGCCAAAGACTGACAAGCCGCTCGGCGTACTCTTGCAGTGGAACTGCCACCCCGAAACACTGAGTTCCACGAATACCGAAGTCACTGCGGATTACATCTATTACACCGTCAAATATCTGCGCGACACGCAGAAGTGTCCCGTGGCGTACTTCACCGGCACCGTCGGCGGACTGATGACGACACTGAAACTCCCCGTGAAGAACGAGGATGGAAAGGATCTTGCCGACGGCACATTCGAGAAAGCCGACCGCTATGGTTATCTGCTCGCGAAACTGGCCGAGAAGGCACTTAAGGACGCAACACCCATCACACTGACGCCGTTCGATATTCGAACACGTGAGTTGCTCGTTCCCGTGGACAACAACATCTATCGCCTGGCCTGGTCGTTTGGCGTTCTCGACCGCGCGATGTATTTGTGGGAGGGCGATCCGACGCCCAAGAAGTTCGTTGCCATCAAGGATGTGTCGAAGCCGGTCGCCGTGAAAACAGAACTCGGTTATCTCAAGCTCGGCACGTTGGAAGTGGCCGCCATCCCGGGAGAGATCTATCCGGAGTTGGTGCTGGGGAAGGTGCAAAATCCGGCGGACCCGGCGGCGGACTTCCCAGAGGCACCGATGGAGCCGGCCATCTACGATCAACTGAAAAGCAAACACCGCATGCTCATCGGTCTGGCAAACGACGAGTTGGGTTACTTCATTCCCAAGCGGCAGTGGGACGAAAAAGCGCCGTTCTGTTACGGGCTCAAGAAGGCGCAGTACGGTGAGATGAACAGCGTCGGCCCCGATGCCGCTCCGGTGATTTGCGGCGCGTTCAAGGAGTTGGTGGGGAAGAAGTGATAGTCGGCATCACGCGGAGCGCGGAGCGTGATGACTACATTATCTCGTAACTCGCTTCACCAACATCGTTGCGTAGCTCCCCCTCGGCAGATCAAATCGCAGGATCAGCTTCTGCTTCCCCCGATTCAGTTCGTCTGCCTCACCGGCATGCGTCAAGTTATCGGGACGTACGCACACGAGACGATCGCCCTTTGAGAAGAACGGTTTCTGCATCCCGCGGACTTTGAGTTCCGCGAGAGTCAACCCCTCCGCCTTCAGAACCTCCTCCACAATAGGGAACCAGGGCGCGTCGGGTGTCGGCTTCACCCTTGCCGAAGGCAGCGGCAGGGTGAGTGATTCCCATGCAGTGCGGATTTCTGCAGGCAGCCGCATAGGTGCCGGGACGCGACCGAGTTTCAGTTCCACTTCGACCAGGTTCGCCGTACCAAGGGTGTTCGTCAGCCAGGCCGCGAGCATTCTGTTCCACAAGTAACTCTGGTACGCCGAGAGATACAGCCCCTGCAGTTCCGGACGCAGACGAGCGACTGCGCCTTTGAAATCGGTCGGGTGCGCCGCCAGATAACTGACCAAACTTCGGGCGTGGCCTTTCGGCAATTTCGCCTGACACTCCGGCCACTTGCCCCACAGTTCACGCAGAATGCCCTTCTCGCGTTTCGCTTCGGCCCGGTCGTGTTCATAGGGAGCCGCGAGCGCCAACCAGAGTGCACGTTCGAAGCGGCCGAAGACCATTTCCTTTGCGACAAACTCCCCTTGCTCGCCCACCGAACCGAATCGCTGGTCATCGAAGTAGTTCGGCAGGCCCACCTCAGCAACCTCGCGCAGCGCGGTCTCGGTTTGCGCGACGGCCGCGTCGGGCATCGCTCGGAGTGTGATGGCGAAACGGTTCGCGCGGATGTCGGACGCGGTGAAAGGTTCGGTTCGTTGGCCCAGGTAGTTAAGTGTGATGCGCTCGAAGGAAAGGTTTCGCTTCGGGCCGCGGAAGATGGTGAGATGTTGCGACGTGACCGCGTGCCGATCCTTCAGGCCGCCATAACTGAGTCGTCGGGAGTCGATCTGCCAACGCCGACGGATGGCTGCCAGGGCATCAGGGGTTGTCCAACCCGTCTTATCGAGGCGATAGAACGCGAAATCGCCGGTGTCACCGGCAATCGCATCTGTGAGTTCTTCAACCCGGAAGTCCTCCGGCCTCTGCTTCAGCTTCATGCTGATATTGAAGCAGAGGCCGGAGGATCAGACGAGTGCGAATCAGGGCTTTATCATCACTGCGCCCGCGGAAGTCGAGAGCGGGGGTGGCGGCAGGGGGATGCCGGAGGATTGCGACACCACTCGCGTTCCGATCGGCCCCGGTACCCCCCCCTGCTCCGCCAGGAAGTCCCACTCATCCCCCCGCGGCGTGGGAATGGGCCACATCGGAGCAGCATGCGGATAGGTCCACGCTGGTACGGGGTCGCCGGGAGGTTGGTAATTCTGAGTCGCGATGTTTCGCAGCAGATCGGAGATTGCCGCAACGGTTTGCGGGTGGGCCGGAAGCTGGAAGTGATTGGCATCACCCACCACCACATGCTCGGAATGCGTCACCATTGAGGTTGTGGCACCACTCGTCACAAGTAAGGTACGGACGCCGCTTGGCCGACCGCAGGCGATTGGATCGAGCAACACGACCCCTTCCACGGGAATCGTCCTTGCCGTAAGTTCGCGCGCCAAAAAGACCGCTGCCGCCCCGCCCATATCGTAGCCGATCAGAACAAATCTCGCTTCCGGGTTGCACTTGGCAATACTTTTGATCTCAAGTGCGATGGGGAGAGCATCTGTGAATTCGCCAATCCCCACTTTGGCGAAACCCTCATCGGCCAGCTTCGCGCGCAGAGCACTCAGTCCGTTATCGGTGGTTGGTGTGCCGCCGTGAATCATGAACACATAGATCTGATTGCGGCAGGGCGTTGGCAGATCGCACTCCGGTCCCTTCTTCAACACCTTCGCGTAACTCTCGTGGCAACACGAGATGCAACCGGTATTCGTGCTGATTATTGCCAGGATGACGCCAATTGCCCAAAACTTCTTATTCATCATGCACACTCGCGGCTCGCCAATTGGTTCTGCTGATCTCAATCGGCAGAACCCGCAAGACCGCGAGAACCGATACACTTTCTCATTTCGCATTCCCGCGAAAGTCGCGTCGAGTGTTCCGATCGTGGTGAATAGGCAAGCGGGGCATTTAGCTGATGACTACGGCCTTGCCCGTTTTCACGGATTCGATCTCGCGATGACACAAGACCAGCGCATCCCGCGCCAGTTTCCCACTTAACAGGTCTGGCTCTTTTCCGCTGCTGACGCCATTCACGGCTGCTTGCAATTCATCCGTGAATGCGGAGAGGGAGTCACCTCCGCCAGGCAGTGTGGGCTGCGTGGATTTCCCATCCGCCGTTAGCACCGTCAGTGCCGACCCGCCCGAGTCATAGACCAGCGTTGCCTGCTCCAGATAGATTTCGTAACCGTGGACGAACGGCCGACCGCTCATCGAGAGCGCTCCGCTGGAGCAGGTCACCGCCGGCCCCCCAGGGCCATACAGATACGAAGTGGTGAGGTACGTCACGGCTCCGCCTTCCACGGTACCTACCGAGAACACTTGGTGCGGAACGCCGCAGACCAGCCCGATGAAGTGCGTATCGTGGATGTGCAGATCGACCGCGGGGCCGCCGGTTTTGTCAGCGTCTCCAATGTCGGCGGACCAGTCTGGTTTGGCAATCACCCGTTTGAAATGCGCCGCCAGAAGTTTTCCGGCTCGACCGCTCTTAATCATTTCGGCAGCAAAGCGGAACTCTGGGAAGAACGGCAACACATGCGCCACCATCATCAATTTGCCGGAACTTTTCGCGGCCGCCACCATTGTGTCAGCGTCGGCAGGAGACAGGGCGATTGCCTTTTCGACGAGAACATGCTTCCCGGCTCTGAGTGCGGCCAGTGCGATGGGGGCGTGCTGATCGGTGACGGTGCAGATGTCGATGAGGTCGATGTCCGGATCAGCGAGCATCTGATCGAGTTTTTCGTAGGTCTTCACGCCAGTGAGATCCACCTGCCCCGGCTCCGGGCCAAAGTTCCCACGTGTGTTTCGCCAATCGCCCGCCCGCTTTGCGGGGTCGCGGCTGCAAATGGCAGCCACTTTCGCTCCTGTAAGCCGCTGACCTGCGAGGAAGTGAATCCGGCCCATGAACCCAATGCCAACGATGCCGATGCGGACCATACGCAGCTCCGAATAAAGGGGTGTGCGTAGTTATCCGGTACTGAGCTGCGAGAAGCAAGCACCTCATCCGTCTCATACATGAACCCGCTGGAAGTGTCCGGTTGCTTAACGAGCCGCGTCGCTGGAGTGGATGAGAACACGGCAGGCCGTGTTCTCATCCACTCCAGCGACGCGGCTCGTTCAATACGACAGTCTCATCGGGTTCCTGTATGAGGGCGGTTCTTCGCTCTTGTGGTGGCTCATCGCTGACTGTGGCAGAATTTGTCTGCAAATTGTCAGGTTGCCGGCTGTCCTGCCATATTCGACCTTCCGCAATCCGGCAGATGGCAGACTCCCAAGAATGGCCAAAACCAGCGGTTTTTCGTTGTTTTTGTGGTAACTCTCTTGTGGGGACTCATCGCTCACCTTGGCAGAATTTGTCTGCAAATTGGAGACTTCTCGCTGTACGCGACAGGTGATAGCCCGATGGGCTGATTGATCTTGCGAAAAAATCCAGCCTGTGCCTCTTTGGGGGTTACCACACCAACCCATTGAGGACACAGGCATGGAT